>Ga0256840_1001240_pt1 | contig 24480 bp, 25 predicted proteins | sample 355202metaG_FD_185969 | JGI IMG/M metagenome (GOLD analysis project Ga0256840, IMG submission 185969) | Hydrothermal vent microbial communities from Mid Atlantic Ridge, Atlantic Ocean - 355-202 | ecosystem: Environmental > Aquatic > Marine > Hydrothermal vents | place: Atlantic Ocean: Mid...
GTGGAAGTTGATCCTGTTTTAGAAATGACTGAGATTTGTGATCGGGTATTACGGGCTGGTGGTCCTGCCATCTTATTTGAAAACCCTAAAGGCAGTGATATTCCTGTGTTGGCTAATTTATTTGGTACAGCGAAGCGGGTGGCTTTTGGTATGGGAGAAGAGTCGGTCGAAGCCTTACGCGAGGTAGGTGAGCTGTTAGCCTATTTAAAAGAACCTGAACCACCCAAAGGCATGAAAGACGCGTGGCAGAAAATGCCCATATTTAAACAAGTTCTTAATATGGCACCGAAAGTGGTCAAATCAGCGGCATGCCAACAACAAATTATTGAAGGAAATGATGTTGATTTAGGCCAATACCCAATCCAACATTGCTGGCCTGAAGATGTTGCACCACTCATAACATGGGGATTAGTTGTTACTAAAGGCCCTCACAAGCCACGACAAAATATGGGGATCTATCGCCAACAAGTCATTGGCAAAAACCGCGTAATTATGCGCTGGTTATCACAACGAGGTGGCGCATTAGATTTTAAAGAATGGCAAACAGAGCATCCCGGTGAACCGTTCCCTATCAGTGTCGTGTTGGGCTGTGATCCTGCGACTATTTTGGCTGCAGTAACCCCAATACCTGATACCTTGTCAGAATACGCCTTTGCAGGATTGCTACGAGGTTCAAAAACAGAATTGGTTAAATGTATTGGCAATGATTTGCAAGTGCCTGCCAGTGCAGAAATTGTATTAGAAGGCTTTATTTACCCTGATGATATGGCGGATGAAGGCCCTTATGGTGATCACACCGGTTATTATAATGAAGTAGAGACATTCCCTGTATTCACAGTAGAGCGCATCACCCAACGCAAAAACCCTATTTACCATAGTACGTATACAGGTCGACCACCTGATGAACCCGCTATTTTAGGTGTGGCGTTGAATGAAGTATTTGTACCTATTTTACAAAAACAATTCCCCGAAATTGTAGACTTTTATTTGCCACCTGAAGGCTGTTCATACCGCATGGCAGTGGTCAGTATGAAAAAACAATATCCCGGGCATGCCAAACGCGTAATGATGGGGATTTGGTCATTTTTGCGCCAGTTTATGTATACCAAGTTTATTATCGTGGTCGATGATGATGTCAATATACGTGACTGGAATGATGTGATCTGGGCGATTACTACCCGTATGGATCCTTCACGTGATACTACGTTAATCGAGAATACGCCGATAGATTATCTTGATTTTGCCTCTCCCGTTTCAGGTTTAGGGTCAAAAATGGGGATGGATGCTACCAATAAACTACCCGGAGAAACAGATCGCGAATGGGGGCGACCGATTAAGCGTGATGCCGATGTGGTGGTTCGAATTGATGAATTATGGGACTCTCTGGACTTAGGTTCAGAAAAATAAGAATAAAATCTAAGAACAATAGTGGTATGAAAATAGTCAATAAAATGATTCCTAGCTGGTTACAACATTATCAAGCTAAACATTTAAGTCATGATGTTCTAGCGGGTGTGATCTTCACTATTCTGGTGATACCGCAAAGTTTGGCTTATGCCTTGTTAGCAGGTCTACCGCCGCATTTTGGCCTCTACGTCAGTATATTCCCTGTTTTAGCTTATATAATATTTGGCAGTAGCATGGTGCAGGCGGTGGGGCCGGTCGCTATTACAGCGATTATGACCTATAGCATTTTAAGCCCGATGGCGACCCCGGGCTCATCGGAATATATTATGCTATCAGCCAGCCTCGCACTGTTCTCAGGCTTGATATTGTTACTTTTTGGCTGGTTTCGTTTGGGCTTTTTATCACAACTATTAAGCCGACCCGTGATGAGTGGTTTTATTTCAGGATCGGCTGTTCTTATCATTATCAGTCAACTCAAATCATTACTTGGAATTTCTTATCAGGGGCAAGGAATAGGAGCTCTGTTTAATACCCTAACGCAACAGTTTTCTGATAATAATTATATGACGATGGTGATGGGATTAACCACCTTTTTGATCCTTATACTATCTCGCACTTATCTGGCTTCACTACTGACTTCTTTTGGGCTGAGCCATAATCGTGCAACATTCATTGCACGATTGGTACCGTTAGTGATTGTTTTTTTTGCCACTGTGCTGGTGGTGAATTTTAAGCTTGATGTGACTGCCAATGTAACCGTCGTTGGGCATATAACGGAAGGTTTACCGGGTTTTGAATTCTTTTTACCCGGATATGACAGCATTAAAACACTTGCCATGCCGGCCTTACTAATGGCTTTGATTGGTATGGTGCAGGGCATATCGATAGCTGAATCGCTCGCTATCAAGCGGCGGGAGCGAATCAAGCCTAATGCTGAACTAGTGGGTCTAGGGACATCTAATATTGTTGCCGCATTTTATGGTGGAATGCCGGTGGGTGGTGGTGTATCACGTTCAGCGGTTAATGTAGCATCGGGAGCACAAACACCATTAGCAGGTATTGTCTCCGCATTTATTATGATGGCAATTGTTGCAGGCGCATCACATTGGCTCGCCCGCCTACCGTTGACAGTGCTTGCAGCCAATATTATGGTTGCCGCTATCAGCATGGTCGATTTTAAATCATTTAAACATGCGTGGTCATATGATAAAGCCGATGGACTCGCTCTATTAGGTACTGCGGGTGGTGTTATTTTATTAGGGTTGGAAAGTGGAATTGTCTTAGGCGTGACTTTATCTCTTGCCACCTTGCTATATCGTGCCAGCATTCCACATATTGCCGTAATCGGGCGTATTGCAGGAACAGAGCATTTTCGAAATATAGCGCGACATCATGTTGAAACTATTCCGAACGTACTCTTAATACGTATTGATGAAAGTTTGTTCTTTGGCAATCTAAATGCAGTTGAAGCACGGCTCAGTAACGAGATATCGAAAGTAAAAGAGATGACCGATCTTGTATTGGTCATGAATGCCGTCAATAGGGTGGACACCACTGCGATGGAAGTGCTCAATGAACTAAACTGTGATTTATTAGAACAAGAATGTAAGTTGCATTTAGCAGAAATAAAAGGCCCTGTTTATGACAAGTTAAAGTATTCCCCTTTACTTCAGTCATTATCGGGGGAGGTATTCTTTACGACTAATAAAGCATTTGAGACTTTAGCGGATGCTAAAGGGTATAGTCAAGCATAGTGGGCAAAGCTGACTAAAGGTATCGTTAAACAATACCATTAGTATCAAAAAGATATACATTTGATATAAAGGTTTCATATTTATATTCTTCCATGTAAATTTATTTCTAGCCAATTTGGCTTTATGAAATAAAAGGATGTAAATATGAAATCTAAGATAATTAAATTGATTACTATAACTTCGATGCTCTTTGGAGCTACCAGTGCCATGGCGGCTGGACCTTTTCAACATCTGTCTCAGGCATCAGCACATTCGGCTCAAGCTATTGCACAAACATCGGTGGCAGGCGTAAAAATAGTTTCAGGTATTGTGGCTGTTCCTTTAATGGTAGTAGGTGTAGTGGGTGGTGTAAGCGGACAAGCCGGTCATGCACTTTGGGACTCAGCAAATCAACCAATAGGTGAGCCATTAGCTATCACTGATGAAATCATTACTTCAACCATCTCACCTGACCAAGCAATGCAAGGAGAGTAGTCATGGGAAAATTAAAATTTGTTATTGCATTTAGTTTATTGCTAGTAACAATGATTATCAGCCCTGCATGGGCTGATAGTCAGCAAGGAGGTGAAGCTCAGTTTTCTATTGAAGAAATTGTAGTGTTAACAAAAAAAGTAGAAAAAACGATGGCTGAAAAAGGTGTGCGTGTATTTATTATCGGTCGAAATGGACGTGATCCGAAAGTGCTACCTGATGGTGTAATTTATACGCATGTTGCTTTTGGCGTTTATTCGCAGGCTCAAACACAAGATGGTCGCACTATTCTTGGTTATGCCTATTATAATTTGTATCAAAGTGATGAAAATGGTGCAGAGAGTAAATTGGTCACCGATTATACAATCGACTTTTTAGCAAATGTATATGAAGCTAAGGTCGGTATTGTTGTGCCCACACCAGAATTACAAAAACGTTTACTAATGTTTGTGGGTACTTCGAAATATACGGCACTTCATAATCCTAGTTATTCTGTGATGTCTAACCCCAATAATTCGATCTATCAAAATTGTACAGAGTATGTTTTGGATGTAATTAATGCATCCATTTATAGAACAGCTGATGAAAGTAAATTGAAAAAAATTGCTAAAGAACATTTTGTTGCCCAAGATATTCACATTTCACCGTTTAAGGTATTTTTGGGTTCAATGTTTGTTGCAGGTGTAAGCAAGTCCGATCATAAAGGGCAAATAAGAACAGCTACATTTACTACTATTGCAAAGTATTTAGAAAGTTTTAATTTAGCACAGGAAATAATTACTATTGAAATATAATAAATTGAGTAAAACAAAAAAAGGGGGATTGTTAAACCAATCCCCTTTCATTCTGAAAACTGGGGTTTGAATGATTATAGGTATAAATACTATAGCTGTTACTTAACAAGCATTTTTTTAATCATACCTACAACAGCCAATAATACACCACCACCGATGCCACCTCCAGCAACAGTGCTGAGAATACTGCCTATATCCAAACCACTGCTAGCAGCTGCTCCGCCCATACCTAACATACCCATTACTTGACCACCAATACCGCCACCAAGAAGGCCTACAATTGAGTTTCCAACTGTGCCAAGAGATAGGTTTTTCATTAAAGAACCCGCAGCGTTGCCACCAACGGCACCACTGATAAGTTGAATAATCATTGGTAATAAACTTTCCATTGCTTTTCCTTTATATGATTAATAATTCTAGTGTTCCCCTAGGGGTATTCATTCCAAAACAGCACAAAAATGTGATCTGTTTCACCTAACTCTAGCAGAAAATTTAAAAATAGTTAAGAAAATGAACATCTGGATTCAATTTCTATTAGTACAAAATTTAGTATAGGTACTTTTGGTATGGTTATTGCTACTTCTTTTTAAGAGTAAATGTGACAATCAATACATATATAAGAATATGTGTGTAATTGCTGTTTAAACAATCGATTAAGGTGTTTTTAGTAGATATAAAAGCGGCAAAAAATGACGTTTTAATGTGTGTGTTTGGTTGTGATTGTCTGTATTTAGATTTAGTTACTTTGGAGTGAGATAAAGAATGAGAAATTTCAAAATTGGCAAAAGGTTGATGTTTGGCTTTGCCGCCTTGATGATAATAATTGCAATTGCATCATTTAATGCTATTTGGCAAATAAAAGGGCTTGAGAAGCAATCTCAAAAAGTAATTCAATTACGTGTGCCGACTGCGGCAGCAAGTGCCAGTGTTCTTAATGGAGTGAATCACGCCTTGGCAGCTTTGCGAGGCTGGATAATCTTAGGTGAAGGCAAGTTTAAGGATGAGCGTCAAATTGCATGGGATACTGAGATAAAGAGTTCTCTAGCTATTTTAGAAGAAAAATCAATACATTGGACTAATCCTGAGAATATTGCTCGCCTAGCTGAATTAAAAACGTTACTTCAAGAATTTGAAAAGGAACAGCAAAAAATTGAAGATATAGCTCAAACAGTACAAAATGTACCGGCTATAGAGATGCTTTATAAGCAGGCTGTACCCCAAGCTACCACTATGGCTAAACAAATTACTTTGATGATTGATTTAGAAGCTAAGTTAAGTGCAACGCCAGAGCGAAAGGCTTTATTAGGAATGATGGCTGATGTTCAAGGAACACTTGGTTTGTCTCTAGCAAATATACGAGGATATCTATTGTCAGGTGATGATAAATATAAAGAGAATTTTGAAAGGTTATGGGACAAAAATAATAAGCGCTTTGCTGACTTAAAAAGCAACAAAAGTTTATTGGATTATTTACAAGTTAAATCATTTAATATTTTTCAAGAGGCTAGGGAAAAATTTGCGCCGTTACCATCTAAAATGTTAGAACTTAGATCCAAAGAAACTTGGAACTTAGCCAACTATTGGTTAGGAACTAAAGCGGCACCGATTGGGTTCAGAATTAAGGTTATTTTAAAAGAAATGTCTGATAATCAGACACAACTATTACTTGATGATGAGGATTTGGTGACAGAAAAAACAGCAACATCGGTAACTATTTCTTGGTTATTATTATTATTGGGAATGCTGGCTGGGGTGATTGTTTCACTGATAGTCTCGCGTAGTATTGTTAATCCAATTACTGAATTAGAAAACACAATACTCACAGTAAATAAAAATAGTGATTTGACTCTCCGCGCTACTGAAGAGGGTAGTGATGAGGTGTCTGAGATAGCCAAAGCCTTTAACCATAAACTGAAATCATTGCAACGGACTTTTCATAATGTTATTCAAGCAAACAACAAGATTGCTGATGAATTGGATAAAACATCAATTATTACTGAAAAAACTAGCAATGCTATTTATCAGCAACAAAATGAAACCGCTCTGTTAGCTGCAGCAATGAAAGAAATGTCGCTTACAGTGAATGATATTGCGAAAAATACGACGCAAACATCCATGGATTCTAATGAAGCTATAGACTACGTAAATACAGGTTTACAATCGATGCAAGGAACGATTTCAACAGTTGAAGGTTTAGCTGGAGTTATTGAAAGCACGAGCGAAACAATTACAGATTTAGAACAAAAGACAATAGATATTTCAAGTGTATTAGATGTGATTAGTGGGATTGCAGAACAAACTAATCTGCTAGCGCTTAATGCTGCCATTGAAGCCGCTCGAGCAGGTGAACAGGGCCGTGGTTTTGCTGTGGTTGCTGATGAGGTGAGAGCCTTAGCGAGCCGCACACAAGAAGCAACCGGTGAAATCACCAAAATGATAGATCAACTTCAGCAAGGATCTAAACATGCGGTTTCTTCAATGACTGAAAGTCAGAACCATGTTAGTAGTGCTGTTGAACAAGCTAGTTCTGCTGGTGATGCCTTAAATACTATTGCAGAGGTCGTTAAAAGAATTAGTGGAATGAGCAGCCAAATTGCAGTAGCTGCTGAAGAGCAGGGTGCCGTGTCGGTTGAAATTAGCCGTAATGTGGCGAGCATTAATAATGCATCGGAACAGACTGTGGATGCTGCCGAACAAAGTTCTCAATCTAGTCGAGACTTGGCAGAATTTGCTTCCGGACTAAATAACTTAGTTAAAGACTTTAAAGTCTAAGGTTCTAGTCACTAGCTTCAAGCTGATTTAATGAGCGATTAGTAATTAGATTCAATGTATTTATTGTGAACATAACCAAGTTGACCATCAGCAACCTTCACCTGCACCCAAGGTGAATATTGCGAGTCTATTAATGTAAGTTGTTCATTGTGATTTAAAACATCTTGAGCATTAAAATGCCGGCCTGGGCCTTTACGCAAAAACAGTTTTTGTGCTATTACATGAAATGCTTCTACATCTATCTCAGCTAACACTGTGTTGCTTTGTTGTGGTGAGATATGATCTAATTGCCATGTCGACAATAACCGTCTAAATAGATCATCTTCAACACGCACCACTTGTTCGTCGCTGATATTTTCAGTCGCAGAGTAGACACCAACAGCAATATCAACAGGTGTTATAGGAACGCCACCGCCGTGGCTTTTGGCTATATGATGACCTTGCCACAACACTGAATCATCTTTAGCTGAAACCAACTTCAAATCAACACCGATGGATATTTGTGAATAAAGCCCTAAAAAGTCGGCATCATACTCAGTGATTTCACCGATTAACAATGCATCACAATTAAGCGCTTTCCCGATCGCGGCGTAGTGTTGCTTATTTTTTATTTTAGATAAAGCGCGATCTACTTTTTTTAGCTCTATATCTTGATATGAATAGGGGGCTAGATGTGAATATAATATCCAGCGTAATTGCTCAATCTTTTCGTCAGTTAACTTAAGCCGCTCAGTTGAGTTTTTTACTATATTACCTGTCATATTTTCAAAGGGCAAGATAGCAATACATTGTGGAGGAGCAGTTATAAATTGCTTTTCTGTTTTAAAATATACGGCATTAAATTGGGAATTTTTTTCTGCCTCAGTGAATGATTTATTGCCGTTTACAAAGGTAGGAGATGAAGCGCAACCTGCCAACAAAAGTAGAGCTGATATAGTAAAAATAATTCGTTTTTGTTGGAAGTTCATACAATTACTACTCTAAATCGTGATGACCTGAGTATGCCACAAGGGCGAGCATAAATTACTGCAGTTTTTTTAAATTGTGATTTGCTTCAACAATTTAACTTGTTAAGTCCCATCTGTATTACGTTCAACCCAACGCTCACCATCTTGCCTTGTCTCTTTTTTCCAGAATGGCGCATTGTGTTTTAGTTTTTCTATTAACCAATTGCAGGCATCGAGCGATGCACGGCGATGTGCAGACCAACATGCAATCAGCACAATGGGATCCGCTAGTGAAATATCACCCACACGATGAATAATCAGAGTATCTAATAAATCCCATTTTTGATGAGCTTGTTGCTCTAGCTTTTCTAAATAGCGCTGTGTCATTTCGGGATAGTGCTCTAACACCATGGAGGATACATTTTCACCATCATTAAAATCACGCATACTACCAATAAAAGTGGCTGTTGCGCCAAACTGCTTGCCAAGTGCAGATTTTTGCTGATGTTCAGCGATAGATTGCCACGGTTCAAAAGCGTGTGGTGAGATTTGAACAGACATATTAACCGCCTGTTACGGGGGGGAAAAAGGCGACTTCATCACCATCAGAAATGGGATCGTCAAACTGGGCATATTCAAGATTAATAGCGACCAAAACGTTGATTGGGCGTTCAGCGTTGTTCGTTGTTCTATCCCATGCTTCGCCAGCGGTAGCCACGGAGTCGATTTTAGATTCACTTACCCCCATCTTTTCACGCAGACTGGCAAAGAATTTAACTTGAATACTCATGGCATACATCCTTGTATGCCACCGCTACGCGGCAGCCTTTGGCCGTGCAATTTTAATCCTGTAAAATTTGTCATTGCTTGTTGTCATCACTTCATTCAGAATTAACAGCATATCATTTTATAGGATTATTCGACATGTCAGATTTAACGCATTTTAATCAAAGTGGTGAGGCGCATATGGTCGATGTGGGTGATAAATCTATTACGAAGCGAACCGCTGTGGCCGAAGGTCAAATTATGATGTTAGATAAAACCTTGGATTTGATCAAACAAGGCAATCACAAAAAAGGCGATGTATTAGGTATTGCCCGTATCGCAGGCATTATGGCGGCAAAACGCACCGCAGATTTGATACCGTTATGTCACCCATTAGCACTGACAAAAGTGACTGTCGATTTCAAAATAATTGAAGAAGATGTGGCGGTAGAGTGTCGCGTTCAAGTGCAAACCAGTGGTCAAACGGGTGTTGAGATGGAAGCTTTAACCGCTGTACAAATTGCGCTGTTAACGATTTATGACATGTGTAAAGCAGTAGATCGCGGCATGATTATGACGGATATTCGTTTACTAGAAAAGGCGGGTGGTAAGTCAGGTCACTGGGTAAGAGAATTATAATGAAATTGAATCAATGGTTAATGTTGGGATTAATATTAGTTAGTTCTTCTGTATTTGCAGTTGAACATTTAAAGCTCTCCACAACGACAAGCACGGACAATTCTGGTCTATTGGCTGTTTTACACCCTGTGTTCGAAGAAAAATATAATGTAAAAATAGATGTGATCGGGGTGGGTACAGGTAAGGCATTGAAGATCGGTGGTAATGGTGATGTTGATGTGGTGTTTGTGCATGCACCCGCGGCGGAGCTGAAATATATTGAATCAGGTGATTTTATTGATCGTAAAGCGGTGATGCATAATGATTTTGTGATTGTAGGGCCAGAAGCTGATCCTGCGAATATTTCATCTGCTACATCTGCCTCTAAAGCTTTGCAAAATATTGCCGTGATGCACGAAGAATTTATTTCACGAGGTGATGACTCAGGCACGCATAAAAAAGAAAAGACATTATGGTTTACGACAAAGCTGAATTTAACCACGGATAATTTACCTGAAGGTAAATGGTATATTCAGGCTGGTCAGGGCATGGGTGCAGTATTAAAAATGGCTGATGAAAAGCAGGCTTACACTTTGACAGATCGTGGCACACAAATCGCGTATGCAAACAAAATAAGTTTAAAGATATTATTTGAAGGGGGTACTGCCTTGTTTAACCCCTATCACGTGATGGCGGTGAACCCTAAAAAGTATGGTCACGTAAAATATGAATTGGCTACAAAATATATTGATTTTGTGACAAGTGAACAAGGACAAGCAATTATTGCTAATTTCAAAAAAGCAGGGCAACAGCTGTTTTATCCAGATGCGATAGAATAGCAGGCAATAAAAAGCCGGTAATACAAATGCATTACCGGCTTTTTTATTTAGTACCTGAAGGTATTAAACTTGTACTAATTAATGGGGCATTAAGTCAGTAGCAGCATCTTTTGCCGCATCTTCAGATGGCATTTCAGTAGCAGTATCATCCATTGCATCTGTAGCCATTTCTTTAACTTTTTCAACGATATCACTATCAGCAGCATCAGTAGCCATTTCAGAAGCGCCATCAACAACAGCACTAGCTGCATCAGATGTAGCATCCATCGCATCGCTAGCCATCTCAGAAGCACTATCGGCTACATCACTTGCTGCACCCTTAGTCGCGTCATACGCATCACTAGCCATATCAGCTGCACCACTAGCTGCATCAGAAGTAGCATCAACAGCATCACTTGCCATTTCAGAAGCACCATCGGCAACAGCGCTAGCCGCATCAGAAGTTGCATCCATCGCATCGCCGGCCATTTCAGAGGCGCTATCAGCAACAGAGCTTGCTGCATCAGATGTCGCTTCGATTGCATCGCTAGTCATTTCTGCGGCAGAGTCAGCGGCATCTTGTGCTTGATCACAGGCAGAAAGCATTAATGCAGAAGAAAGTAGTAAAGTAGCTGTAAATTTATTCATGGGAGCTTATCCTTAAAATTATATGAAAGTTTAACTATACAATTTTAGTCTATTACGTGAACTAAGTCTAATTAACCACGGTTTAATAAGGCTTGCAAGTCTATCATTGCAGCATTAGCGCGTGAAATGTAAGAGGCCATGACCAGTGAATGATTGGCTCGCATTCCAAATCCACTACCATTTAAGATTATTGGGCTCCAAACGGTGTCTTGAGTTGATTCTAATTCACGAATAATTTGGCGTAGGCTGACCAGTGCATTTTTCTTTTTCAAAATGGTAGAAAAGTCATGCTCCATAGCTTTTAATAAATGAATTAAAGCCCAAGAGGTGCCTCGCGCTTCATAAAATACATCATCGATTTGTAACCATGGTGTTTTGGCAACTATTTCTGCAGATGAAGATGTTGACTGTTGCGCTGCCGCGTCACCGGCTAAGTCTGTATTAATTCTTATCTGACCGACACTTGCTGTCAAACGCTGAGATAAACTACCTAAGCGTTTTTGGACAATGGCTAACCAATCTGCCAGATTGTCTGCGCGAGCATAAAATTGTGCATTAGTTTGTTCTTCGCTACTGAGTCTTGCTAAATAGGATTCGAGTGCAACAATCCCTTTTTTATATTCGTGTTCTGAAGGTGGGAATAACCATGATTCAGAATTAAAATTAAATTGTGGCTCGGCGATAGCGAGATCGGTGTTTTCTAATGACTGGGATTGTGAGCGGCTAATATCATTTCGTAGTGCCCGAGAAAAATCACGAATTTGTACTAATACACCGAACTCCCAGTTAGGTACATTGTCCATCCATATAGAAGGGGGAGTGACATCGTTACTGAGATAGCCTCCAGGTTTGTTTAGAAGTGTTTTTGCTAACGTTATTACTGTCACTGTTGAGGTGTAACCTGTGACTATGTTTTGTTGTTTTTCAGTAGCTATTTCAATTGCATTCTTTACAGGATCAAATGGAGCTGGGATACGATTCATCCATAGTACAAGAAGTGTAAAGATTAAAATGATACCGATAAAAATAAAACGCGCTGTTTTAATAATTTGAGAGCGCGCAGACGGATCACTTAAATCGTCTTGGATGCGCCACCCAATATTTTTAATGCCTTGTGAGAGTTGTTTAAATGCCATTTTTGATTGTTCCTAGAGCTGATTATGTAAGTATAGAGCTTCTTCACAGTAAATCAAACTTGACTTGCCCCCCCTAAGCTCCGAATAATATGCGGTTTGCAAAAATATATTGAATAATAAAGGTGTCCTTAATAGTATGACATTGAGAATCGAAATTGAAGATTTAACAAAGCACTTTGGTGAAATCAAAGCGGTAGATGGCGTATCATTTTCAGTTAAAAAAGGTGAGGTTTTAGGCTTCTTAGGTCCAAATGGGGCTGGGAAATCTACGACCATGAAAATGATTACAGGCTTTTTAGCGCCGACTCGGGGTACAGTGCGTGTTTGCGGTCATGACGTTATTACTGATCCTATTGCGGTAAAAGCAAGCTTAGGCTATTTGCCAGAAGGCGCGCCAGCTTATGCTGATATGACACCTGATGGCTTTCTAAGATTTATTGCTGATATTCGTGGTTTAACCGGTGCAGCCAAAAAACGCGCCGTTGATTCTGCGGCGGAACGTGCGCGCGTTACGCATGTAATGTTTCAACCTATCGAAACATTGTCTAAAGGTTATAAACGTCGTGTAGGTTTGGCGCAGGCAATCTTGCACAACCCACCGGTACTTATTATGGATGAGCCAACAGATGGTCTTGATCCGAATCAAAAACATGAAGTGCGGACATTAATTAATGAGATGGCCGCCGATAAGGCCATTATTGTATCGACTCATATCTTAGAAGAAGTGCATGCGATGTGCACACGCAATGTACTGATTGCTAACGGTAAGATTAAGTTTGATGGTACACCTCACGAACTTGAATCGATATCACGCTATCATAATGCGGTTTGTGTGGCTGTGGCAGGTGTTGAAATAACAGCCTTAACTGATTTTCTTAATACGCTTAATTTTGTATCAAAAGTTGAAACCTTAGTTGCGGAAAAAGGGGTACGTGTTTACCCGAAAGAGGCACAACAGATGACAATTGAATTATCACAGAGTATACGTGATAAAGGTTGGCAAATTGATTCTTTATATGCAGAGCATGGTCGATTAGATGAAGTTTTCCGGACAATTACAATGGGAGACGCGTAATGAATCTTAAAAATATCTGGTTTATTATGAAGCGTGAAATCAGCGGTTATTTTGCAACCCCTGTGGCTTATGTTTTTATTATCATCTTTTTATTGCTAACCGGTTTTTCAACCTTTTTCATGGGTAACTTCTTTGAACGGGGAGAAGCTGATTTATATCCATTTTTCTCTATCCATCCGTGGTTATATGTCCTATTAATACCGGCGATTTCAATGCGTTTATGGTCAGAAGAGCGTAAAAATGGCTCAATTGAACTATTAATGACATTGCCTGTTTCAGTTATTGACGCTGTATTAGGTAAATTTTTGGCCGCATGGGCATTTACGGGGTTGGCATTGATGCTGAACTTTCCACTTTGGATCACGGTAAATTATCTGGGCTCACCTGATAACGGTGTTATTTTTGCTGGATTTATTGGTAGCTTTCTAATGGCAGGTGGTTTTTTAGCGATTGGTGCGTGTGTTTCTGCATTAACAAAAAATCAAGTTATTGCTTTTGTTCTAAGTCTTATAGTCAGTTTGATTTTTGTATTAAGTGGCTACGGAATTGTATTGGACTTCTTTAGTAGTTGGGCGCCAACAGCTTTAGTTCAGGCCATCAGTTCATTTAGTTTCTTAACCCACTTTGATGCGATTTCTAAAGGCGTGATTGATATGCGAGATATGTTGTATTTTGTTTCGGCCATTTTGGTTTGGTTATTTGCGAATGCCATTGTTATTAACGCTCGTAAGGCCGATTAGGACATAATACAGATGAATAAACAATTATTATCAACTACAGGTTTAATTCTTGCGGTTATCTTATTTTTATCGTTTAACATTGTAACAAACGGTAACTTGAAATCGGCTCGAATTGATTTAACAGAAGATCAACTTTATACCTTGTCTGAAGGTACACTCAATATTATTGAGTCTTTAGATGATCCTATATCACTTCGGTTCTACTATTCAGAACAAGTGGCTCAAGAACTTCCTAGTTTGAAGTCCTATGCACAGCGGGTGAAAGAATTACTTGAAGAATATCGTCGCGCATCAAATGGTAAGATTGAATTGATTACCATTAACCCAATGCCTTATACCGATAATGAGCAAAGAGCTAAACAGTATGGTTTGCAAGGTGTTCCGATTGAAGGCGAAGATGATCCTTTATATTTTGGTTTGGCAGGCAATAATTTGCTTGATGGCGTTGAAAGTATTCCTTTCTTCCAGCCTGAAAAAGAAGATGTGCTTGAATATGATGTAACAAAACTGATTTATAAGTTGTCTAGCTCAAATAGAAAAACAGTTGGCGTGATCAGTACATTGGAAGTTAATGGTGAGGATTACGATCCATTAAAAGGTGAAGTACCATCATCAGATGGGGCCGAACCATGGGCATTTATGGCTGAATTAAGACAGTTATTTAATGTGACAGTCTTGCCAATTGATATTCAGAGAATTCCTTCTAGCATCGACGTACTGGTGTTAATTCATCCCAAAGATATGGTAGAAGGCACGCTTTATGCTGTTGACCAATACGTGCTCAATGGCGGAAAATTGATCAGTTTTGTTGATCCTTATTCTGAGGCAGATATTCCTGAAAAAGATCCTGATAATCCAATGGCCGCGATGGTCTATTCACGCAGCTCAAATCTACCTGAATTATTCGAGGCATGGGGCTTTAAACGTAATGGTGCTGATGTTGTGGCCGATAGGAAAACAGCGATTAAAGTTGATTTCGGTGCCCGAACAGGCAATAAGCCTATTGATTATGTATTATGGCAAAGTCTTCCTGCTGATCAGTTAAGTCATGAACAAGCGGTGACAAGCCAGCTTAAGAAGTTAGAAGTTGCCACCGTTGGGCGCTTTGAGACGATTGAAGGTGCGACAACGACAATAACGCCACTATTTTCATCTAGTAATGAAGCGATGTTAGTGGATAAGCGTATTGTACAGTTTCGTAATGATCCGCGGGCTTTGTTGACAAAATATGCAGCAGGCACATTGAGTTATCCTTATGCTGTTCGAGTGAACGGTATGACTAAAACGGCTTTCCCTAATGGCGGTGCCAATAAAGATGGCATCGTGAAAAAATTCACTAGCCATTTAGACGAATCGAAACAATCTATTGATGTTATTGCAATAGCCGATGTTGATATGTTGCAAGATCGATTCTGGGTTCAATTACAAGATTTTTATGGCGAGCAAATTGCCTATAACACTTCAAATAATATTGATTTTCTGATTAATGCGATTGATGATATGTCAGGTAATCATGGCTTGATTAGTGTTCGTTCGCGTGCTGGTTTCTCACGTCCATTTGACCGTGTCGTGGCACTCAAACAAGAAGCTGAGAAACACTACCGTACTCAAGAGCGTGAGCTACAAAAAACACTCGATGAGACAAAGCAACGTATTGCTAGAATGCAAGTAGAACGTAGTGGTAGCGGTGAAGATATCTTAAATCCTGAACAGCAACAAGAAATTGCAGAGTTACGTATTACTGTAAACAAGCTTCAACAGAAATTGCGTGAAGTACAGGCAAATTTACGTAAAGATATTGATGACTTAGATACAAAACTGAAGTTTTATAATATTGGATTGGTACCACTTATTGTGGCGCTACTAGCGATTATAACGGGTTGGTTGCGTGTCCGGAAACGTACAAAAGGAAGACACCAGCAATAATTGATTGCTCTTAAATATTTAGAATTCGTGGGTTTAGATAAAATGATTAAAAAATTAAACAGCCTTACAATCTTAGCTATTGTGACAGTCGTCATGGTTGTTCTGATGCTGATAACAATACAACGGCCAACAGAGACGACGGATGATTATTCACTCCTATTTCCAGAATTATTCGAGAAATTAAGTGGTGTTGATACGATTAAAGTCAAAAGCAGTCAAGATGAATTTACCCTATATAAAGAGGGCGAAGATTGGTTTGTCAAAGAACGCTGGAACCACTTAGCTGATTTTAACTTGGTCAAACGAGCATTAATTGATATTAGTGAAGCAAAGATCATTGAGCGTAAAACAGCTGATCCTGAACAATATATATTATTAGGTGTTGAGGGTGTCGAAGATGGTGGCGAGTCTATTCAAATCACCATGTTAAGTGGTGATAAAGAAGCCGCTAGTTTAATTTTAGGGAATGAGCGAGAAGTAGGCCAGACACAAGGTGCTAGGCGTTTCTATGTGCGACGTGCAGGTGAAGAGCGAGCTTGGTTAGCAGAAGGTTATTTGAATATTAACCCACTTATGTTGAACTGGGTTGATAGTGAGGTGATTGATATTGCACGTGAACGTATTGCCGAGGTTGACGTTATTCAGCCAAATGGTGCTAAGGTAACCCTCGTGAATCTTGGTAAAAAAGATAAGTTTGGAACACCTGAAGATTTAGATAAAACCATCTTCAAATATGAGCAGTTGGGTTATGATATGGCCGGCACATTATTCCAATTACGTATGGAAGATGTTCAGCCGAAGAAAGATTTTTCTCGTGGTGACTCAGAAGTGGTTACCGCTGTATTTGTTACCTTTGATGGCTTAAAAATAACGGTTGATACCTCATTTATTGATGGTTTTTATCACTCAACATTTAAAGCTGAATATGATGCTTCACTTATAAAATCAGCCCCTGCAGACATTGTGAAAATGGACGTATTAAAAACGCCAGAGCAAGTTCAACAGGAAGTAAATGAGATAAATGCAAAAGTGCAAAACTGGGTCTATCGTTTTGGTGGTTTTGTTGGCACCAATTTAATGCGGGCTAAAGCCGATACTGTCACTGAGAGAAACAAGGTTATCCCGATGCCGCCTGATCTGACAAGTACAATATCGAATTGATTGTTTTAAAAGGCGCTTTATGCGCCTTTTTTTAAGCTATTTGCTCTGATCTCCATTCTTCAATAAGCTCTTGTACCGTTGATGCCAGATCATCAGGTGAAAATTTGGGAATAAATTTATCAGCATCAATTTGTTCGATCATATTTTTATTAAATTCGCCACTCATTGAGCTGTGTAATAAGATTTTGATACCTTGAAAACGAGGGTCTTTTCTAACTTCAGTTGTTAGGGTGTAACCATCCATCTCAGGCATTTCAATATCAGAGATAATCATGGAAATATGACTACTGACATCAATACCGTCGTCAGCCCATGCTCTTAGCTGCTGTAATGCCTCTTCACCATCACGTACAATGGTCGTATCAACACCAATTTGATCCATTGTGCGCTTTATCTGATTGCGTGCGACACTGGAATCATCGGCGACTAAAATATGAGGGCGATCCTCTGAATTTTGAGATATAAAATTTTCGACTAGATTTGATGAGACCCCATTACTTACTCCAATTACTTCAGCCATGACTTTTTCAACATCAATGATTTCTATAAGTTCATCATCAATTTTGGTAATGGCGGTCATATAACTATCATTACCAGCGGCGTTAGGAGGCGGTAGAATATCTGCCCAGCTGGTATTAACGATACGATCTATACTATTGACTAAAAACCCCTGAATAGAACGATTATATTCTGTGATAATCACAAAGCATTTTGTTAAATCTTCAGTGGGTCGGCCACCCACGCCCATTGATAAATCAAATATGCTAATTGTTTTACCCCTTATGTGTGCAGCACCTCGTACAACAGGGTGAGAATGTGGGATCTTGGTTAACGCTGGGCAGGGAATGGCTTCTTGTACTTTAAACACGTTGATAGCGTAACATTGCCTACCTGAGAGCCGAAAAAGTAATAACTCTAGTCTATTTTTACCTACTAATTGTGTTCTTTGATCTACGCCATCAAGCATGCTAGCCATGAATTTACCCTATTTATTTTGTGTATTGTCACAATAGTTATCGGTTTGTAATATTGATTCTTGAATACCATAAATAACAACTAGGCACAGTCTTTGCTTTGTTTAATCATAAGTAATGATGATGCCAGTAATTTGGCACATTGGAGTAAGTAATGTTTTGTAAAAAATTAAGTTTTATCTTAGGGGGTCTGTTAGCGCTTAATGTGCAGGCTGAAGGGTTGCACGCATTAGGTGATATTGAACAAGTAGCTTATGAATATGCCTTAAAACAAGCACAAATGCAGCATGATAATCCGCAAGTGGCGCTGGCGTCATTAGATCCTAGGTTGAGATTAAAGCGTTGTAGTTCAGAGTTGGAAGTGTTTACAAAAACGGCTGCCACCACAATTGGTAATCAAACTATTGGAGTAAAATGTAGCTTTCCAACGACGTGGACGGTGTATGTTCCGGTAAAAGTAAGAGTATTCAAACCGATTGTTGTTGCAAATCGATCATTACCTGCAAATCACATCATCACAGAAAATGATATTAAAAAGCAAACACGAGACATTGCTGCGTTACGGCAAGGTTATCTTGTTGATACAAAGCCGCTCATTGGTCAACAAGTAAAATACGCTACATCTATGGGATCGGTTGTCACACTGAATAGTGTTAGGCCTCAGAAAATAGTTCGGCGAGGAGAGCAAATTATGCTAGTTGCATCGGTGGGTAAGATGGAGGTAAGAATGAATGGAACGGCTTTAGCAGATGCGCAATTAGGTCAGAAAGTAAAAGTTAAAAATAGCTCATCAAAACGCGTGGTAGAGGGCATTGTAGAAGCCCCCGGCATTGTAAAAGTGGCAATGTGAAATTGAAAATAGTATTAGGTTAAAAATAAAAGTGTGACTTATACTAAAGTTTTTAAAAATGGGGTCGATGTAGTAATCAGACTTTATAGGAAATAGAACAATGTCAGAAATAAATAATATAAAAACGACAGCGCAGTCAGGGTTGAATTCTACCAAAGTTGGTGAGAACGGTAGCCGTGATGGTGATAAATCACAAAGTGTGCAAGCGGTTACAGCTAGAACAGATACCGTGAGTTTGACAAATGAGGCAACACAATTGCAGTCAATACAAAAAACCTTAGAAGATACGCCTATTGTAAATAGTGAACGTGTAGAGGCCTTACGCGCTGCGATTGCAGATGGCTCTTATACGGTTGATGCTGCTGAATTGGCGCAGAATATAATTGATTTTGAAACACAGCTCTAATAACGGGCTAGCAGGTTAAATATAATGGCAATGACATCATTACAACAACTGAGTGGCATACTGAAAGCAGAACAAGACACGGCAGCACAACTGCTGAGTCTGCTTGAGGGTGAGCGTGATGCTTTAACAGCGTCTGATACTGAAGTAATGGATGAAATATCAGTCAAAAAGCAACCTTTTGTAGTACGTCTGGAACAGCTGAGTCGCCAACGCGAAGAGATGTTAAAAATAGAAGGTTTTCCTGCAGGAAAAGATGGGCTTGATGCCTTTATTGCAAATCAAACCGCGACAGATGCTTCAGCTTTGAAAATCTTAGTAACAAAATTACGCACCACTGCATTTGCTTGCAAAGAACACAATCAAATTAACGGAAGCATCGTAAATGTAAACCGTCAATATTTGCAAAAAGCAATGAGCATTTTACGTGGTCGTGATATGACTTCTAGCTCATACGGCCCCGGCGGTGAATATTCAAACCAAGTTGTTCAGCAACCACTAATAGGCCGTGTCTAAAATAGACTTCTATACCCAAGTGAAATCAATTTTCAGTCTTTACCGTTTCGTCATTTACCCTGACGGTTACTTCGTTTCGGTAGGCTTTTAGCCGGAATCTGACTATAAACAAGACTCCGGCTAAAAGCCTACCGGAGTGACGGGGGAGCGAAATTCGCAGATTGAATGATAACGGGTATGACTTATTGGCACCACGCAGCCAAGACATCAACCCATTCGGCTTGATCATTTAAACAGGGAATAAGCGTAAGCGATTCTCCTCCCGCTTCCTTAAACACTTCTTGCCCCTGAATTGCAATTTCTTCTAGTGTTTCTAAACAATCAGTAACAAATGCAGGGCAAATTACCAATATATTTTTATTGCCATCGGCGGCTAATTCACGCAAGTGATCTTCAGTGTTAGGGCCAAGCCATTTGGCTTTTCCTAAGCGTGATTGAAACGCGACAGAATATTTTTGTTCAGCAATCCCCGCTTTTTTAACAAAACACTCCGTCGTGCGAAAAACTTGATGGAGATAACAGCTCTGTTGATGAATCTGATCTGCTTCTAAGCAGCGATCCTCAACCAAGCAGTTTTCAGCGGCCTTATCCAGTTTACGAATATGTGATTCAGGTAAGCCATGATAACTAAATAGAATGTGGTCATAATCTTGTTCAAGATAAGTTTGGGCACTATTGACAAGGGCTGAGATATAGTCGGGATTGTCATAAAAAGGTTCAATAACCGTCAGTTTAATGTCTAGATTGTTTTTTTGGATTACTAACCTCGCTTGCTCAACAGAGGTGGTTACTGTGCTCTCGGCATAATGAGGGTATAGAGGAATAAATACTATTTCTGAAATATCAGGTTGCTCAGCGAGTTTCAGTATTTGGTTTTCAATGCTTGGCTTACCATAGCGCATCGCCATAGCAACCGGCATAGTTACTTTTTTCTGCAATGCCTCTTTCAATTGTTGAGACAAGACAATTAATGGAGAACCGTCATCGAGCCAGACACTTTGATAAGCCTTAGCTGATGCTTCAGGGCGTGAAGGCAAGACAAATAAACTGACAATCAGTCGCCTTAAAAACCAAGGTAGTTGGATCACATAAGGATCCATTAAAAACTGATCGAGATATCGACGCACTGATTTTGGGCTGGCTGAATCAGGCGAACCTAAGTTGGCAAGTAATATGGCTTTTTTATTCATTAGTGTGATCATACCTTTTACCGCCTATTTAAGCTAAACTTTAGCGAAGCTCAGATTGAATAGGTGAGTAATATGAAACGTAGGAAATTGCTGACATTATCAGCACAAACCGTATTAGCCTCTTTAATGCTAGGCAAATACACCAAAAGCCATGCAAAACCAGTATTAAAAACAGGTTTAGTGTTAGATGATCGCTTTGTACGGCATTTTATCAATCCAACACACCCTGAGTCACCAGCTCGCTATCAGGTAATAAAACGACATCTTATCGCGCATCATATTACCGATAAAACAATGCCTATCATACCTAAAATAGATGCGGAACAATGGTTAAGCCTAATTCATTCACCGCAGCATATTGAATTAATAAAAATGCAGCAACAAGAAAAACACCGTGATGCATTATTGGCAACAGCAGGTGTATTAGCTGCTGTTGATGCGGTGTGTGGCGGGCAAGTTGAAAATGCCTTTTGTGCCTCACGCCCACCGGGTCATCATGCTAGAAATACAGGGCAAGAAGAAGGCTTTTGTTATTACAATCATATTGCGATTGCAGCGCGTTATGCTCAGCAACAATATGGCCGAAAAAAGATCTTAATTATTGATTGGGATTATCATCATGGCGATGGAACAGAGTGGGCATTTTATTCTGATCCCAGTGTTTTATATTTTTCTACGCACGATATGTTTGCATACCCGGGCACAGGTTTTCCAAGTCGCATTGGTGAAGGTGAAGGTGAGGGCAAAGGTTTTAATATCAATGTGCATTTAGATTGTGGCTCAAATGACGAAGATATTATTAATGTATTCAAAAATAAGTTGTTGCCTGCGGTAGAGGTATTTAAACCTGATCTTATTCTAATTTCCGCTGGTTTTGATAGTCGACAAAATGATTTGTTGGGCTGTTTTGATATTAGTGACCAAGGTTATGTCATATTGACACAAATGATAAAGACACTGGCGAATAAACACTGCCAAGGTAATATTGTTTCAATGTTAGAGGGTGGTTATAACCTGAAAGGTATTGCCAGTGCCACAACTGCCCATATAATAGCGTTAACAAAATAGTTGTATTTCTGATAAGTTTGGTAGGAAACCTAGTACCAAAGTACAATAGGCAACTAATGATTATTGATGTATTTTGTTATCTAGAGCTATCACTTTTAAGTGTCCTGCCCCCCCCCTAGTTTAGGGGGGGGCGATTGTGTTACCTAAGTGGTAAAATACATGTTCTAGGTTGAATGTAACCTAGAATTAAATTGCCAAACTCGATGTGAATTGAGGACGGAAAGTTACAGATCTTAATGCAACTTACAAGATGGCTGAGCCGCATAATTTAAATTTTTGAGGATATTATGATGAAAATTTCTAAAATGTTTCAAGCAGGTGCAGTTGCTCTGTTATTAAGTGGTTCAGCAATGGCCGACTCAGTTGATTTATCTGGCTGGCTGGCTGAAGGCTCAAATGGTAACTGGGTTGTACAAGCTGGTAATGATGCTGTTAAACAAACAGTGAATTCTGCTCGTCCAACTTTTTTCCATAATAATGCTAATAGTCAAGGCTTAGCGCTATCAGGCGAAATCACAGTTCAAACTAAATCCGATAATGATTTTATGGGCTTTGTATTGGGCTATAATGCGGGTGATTACAAGAATGCCTCAGCTAATTATATCTTAATCGATTGGAAGCAAGCAGATCAATCTGGCGGTGCTAAGGGTTTAGCTATTTCACGAGTTACGGGATCACTTGATAATGGCAATCATTTTAATGATGCTTGGTATCATACAGGCGTGACTGATGGTGGCGTTGTGACTGAACTTGCTCGTGCAACAAATTTTGGTGACGAAGGCTGGGCTGATAATAAAACATATACATTTGATTTGATTTTTACCGCGTCATTAATAGAGGTATTTGTTGATGGAATTAAAGAGTTAAGTCTTTCTGGTTTATTCAATGACGGCTCTTTTGGCTTTTATAACCATAGCCAAGAAAATGTGCTTTATGCCGGCATAACACAAGCAACAGCACCAGCCGTGCCTGTTCCAGCAGCATTATTCATGTTTGCACCTGCATTATTAGGTTTTATGGGTTTACGTCGTAAAGCAAAAGCAACGACTGCTTAATTTAGCCTAGTTTAAAAATAAAAGCCGTAATGGTTAAGTTCATTACGGCTTTTTTGTGTCTGCTATTTGATAACTTGGTATAATTTGTCGATCTGTTGCCCCCGTAGCTCAGCTGGATAGAGCGTCCCCCTCCTAAGGGGAAGGTCGTGCGTTCGAATCGCGCCGGGGGCACCATTAATCTCTAATATATTCAATCATTTATTGTAATATCTGTTTTTGTGAAAAAATACAAAACTGTCATTTGGGACAATTTTGGGACAGTTATAAGATGATACGCACGTGATAAAGGATGATTTAAGATTATGGCGACTTATACCAAGCGGGGCGATAAACAGTGGCAAGCTAAGATCCGAAAGAAAGGCTATCCGACACAAATCCAAACTTTTGAGAAGAAAGCGCTTGCTGAGCGGTGGGCGACTCAAGTTGAAGCACAGATGGATCGCAAAGTTTTTATTTCAAGTTCACGGGCTGAAGTAACAACATTTCAACAACTGGCTGATCGCTATATGGCCGAAATTGTCCCCTCTAAAAAATCAGCAGATAGAATAGAGTCTGCAATTCGTAATATTTGCACCCATATTGGCGATTACAGTGCGATCGGACTTATTAGCAGAATATCGAGATTTACGTCTTAAAACCGTTAAAAATGACACTGTCAGAAAAGACTTACTCAGAATAAGACGAATACTGGTTGTTGTATCAAAAGAGTGGGGTATTTATTTACCGCATGGTAATCCTGTTGACATGATAACTGTTCCCGCTCAATCAAAGCGTGGCAGAGATAGACGGTTAGAAGGTGATGAAGAGCAACGACTGTTATTGGAGGCTAAAGAATATGGTGGTGAGATTGCTTCGATCATTATCATCGCCATTGAAACAGGAATGCGACGTGGTGAAATAGTGGCGTTACGATGGGAAAATATTAATCGTATAAAACGAACAGCAAAATTACTAGATACTAAAAATGGTGAAGATAGAACCATACCTCTTTCTAAAAGAGCATTAAAGCTACTCGACAGCTTGCCTCATAATATCAACGGGAAAGTTTTCTCAATGCGTGGTGATTCTATAACTAGAGCATTTGAACGTTGTTGTAAGAGAGTAAACATTGAGGATTTACGTTTCCATGATCTACGACATGAAGCGACTAGCCGATTTTTTGAAATGGGTTTTAACATTATGGAAGTATCATCCATTACAGGGCACAAAGACTTAGCGATGTTAAAACGCTACTGGACTTCCCAGATTTTGCTAGACACATTTAATAGTTAACCTGAATCCTGTTTAAGAAAAGGGAACTAAACGCCTGTTAACCGATCAGATCTTTTACGACAAAGATTTTGATGAAAGGAAAACAGGCTCATGAACAAATTAACAGACATATTCTGTGAT
>Ga0256840_1001241_pt1 | contig 24471 bp, 16 predicted proteins | sample 355202metaG_FD_185969 | JGI IMG/M metagenome (GOLD analysis project Ga0256840, IMG submission 185969) | Hydrothermal vent microbial communities from Mid Atlantic Ridge, Atlantic Ocean - 355-202 | ecosystem: Environmental > Aquatic > Marine > Hydrothermal vents | place: Atlantic Ocean: Mid...
AAGCTTTATTAAAGTCGAAGGATCTTGCTCTAAAAAACCATGACTGCCATGTAATTGCATGAGCTGTTCGGCTAGAGCTGACATAGGCGTAGCGCTAGTGTGTGTTTTAGCTAAATCAGTGGCCATACTAAGGTCTTTAAGCAAGGTTTTAATACGCCATTTTACAGGTGTAAAACTTGCACTAGCCATTTCTGGAGCAACAATTTGCAGGGGTTTTGAATCGGCAAAGCCACCCGCTAAAGCACTGGCAATTTTATTCGTATCAACCCCAGATTTTTCGGCTAATGCAATCATTTCTGCAATAACCAGGACATTACAGCTAACAATCATTTGATTACAGATTTTAGTGATTTGGCCACTACCTATCTCTCCCATATGGGTTAGTTGCGTATAAAGCGGTTTTAAAATTTCTCGAGCAATATTGACAGACTTTTCTGTTCCACCAGCCATAATGGCAAGCGTGCCATTTTCTGCACCAGCTACACCGCCTGAAACAGGTGCATCTACCCATTCCATCGCGCAACTATTATGTAATTGTTGGGCAAGTTGCTTAGATACTTCAGGGTGCGTACTGGATAGGTCGATTAATAATTTATCTTGCTTGCCATATAACATAATATGTTCAGTGACAATTTGTTCAACGATCAAACTATCCGCTAGGCAGAGTAGAATAATATCTGACGACTGTACTAACTCTGAGATATGACTGTAGGCAGTTGCGCCAGCCTCAGTGACTGCCTGTAGTTTTTTGGGGCTGCGATTCCATACGTTTACAACATAGCCGGCAGCTAATAAACGTAAGGTCATGGGTTCACCCATTAAACCAATACCGATAAAACCAAGAGTGTATGTTTGTTGTTTCATGTGTTTGTGAGCGAATAATATGACTTGTTAGAGAGAAGTTTGAAAAGTTATAGGGTTAATGAGCATCTCTTTTAGTTTGTATTTTAAGTTTTAGTTCATTTCCATTAATTATGAAAGTATTTGTGAGAGGGGATTTTAACCGCGCTTTATATGCAATCGCGGCTAAAAGCCCCTCCTGCAGAACCTATTCAGTAGACATTGAAAGTGTAATAACAGTTTAGGTTCTATTTATTATGTTGCATATGATGAGCGCGGTGCATTGCCGCATGTTTTGCATGGTCGTTGAGTTGAGCGTCAAACCATTGGTGAATAGCGCTTATTAAAGTAGAATTGTCTGTTGTATAAGTAATTTCAGCACCGTCTGCTAGTTCACGGTATTGAATCTTTATAGTGCCAGGTGCTGCATTTTTTAATGTTGTTAGCCCAGGCATATCTTTACCATGAATTTGTGTTGGATCAGAAAAATTACCCTGTTTGAATTCTTCGGCAATTTTCTTTAAGTGTTCACGGATTAGAGTAATTTGGGCGTGGTTTGTAGGCTCTTTTACAATCACTTGCTGTAAACCGCCTGTTTCAGTTTTAGAAAAGATATGTAAGGTCTGATCCAGGTTAAAGGGCATTACCTGTTGGCCTAAACGAGCAACTTCATCCTGTCGTGTACCTAAGGTCTGCTCAATTGCTATAACGGTAGTGCAGTGAGTGATAAATAGGGTGCTGAATAATAGAGGGCGTAGTTTCATAGTTTAAGGAATTTGTTTAAATGCTAATTTACTAGCCTAAAAGTCTAGACAATTTTTTCAGTTTTTCTTATTTAAAATTACATTAATTAAGCGAGATCCTTTAATGCCTACTTCGTGGTGATATTTACCGTATAAACAGTCATCGGTGAACATTTGCTCGGTGCGGGGAGAAATTTGTATGCAACCTTGAGTTACGACTGGTAGCTTATACTTCGCGCAGTCACGGGCCAGCTGTTGATAGCAAGGCGCTGAAACAGGAGCATAGCAAGGTACGTAACTGTTTTAGCAACGTAACTATCGGCAAAAACTCATCAGCGGTTAGAAATCCGTAGGCGTGGCCGCGTGAAGTATACCTGAGGCTGCGACGCTAGGGTGGAGTAAAGTTTGTCCTAACATTATTGAGAGGTATATGTAATTCAGTGTTTTTTTATTTTTGTAATTCTTTTAGCGCTAAAGTTTCTGCGATAAAGAAATTTAAACGATCTTCTAGTATTGAGGAAAGATAGAAATTCAAGCCTTTCATTTTTTGTGCTAACTTGATTTGTATAATAGCACGGTCAGTTTGACCAATTGAATAATAGTATTCAGCCATATAGCGATGTAAATTTACGTCTTGGCCAAGTTTGCCATAGCTTTTAGCTAAAAGTAGATAATAGCGAGGATGCTTTCGAGTCTCATAATTGATTAATTTAAGCAGTTGTAACGCTTGCTGGGCCTGGTTAGATTTGAGTAAAATTGCAATGTATTCAAATTTGAAGTCAGGGTTATTTGGAAATTGCTGTTCGAGTTTTAAATAGAGATTTTTAGCGGTGTCAAAATCTTGCTTATCGACTGATACTTGAGCTAGAGCTGTTAGATATTGGACTTGTTCGGGGTAACGTTTATTCAGGTTTTGAAAGATTTTTTTAGCATGGTCAAATTTTTGTTGTTTTAAATAAACGAGACCTAAACCATATTGCATTGCCGCACGTTGTTTTGAAGTGCCTTGCTTAGCTTGTTCCTGAAAATAAGTAATAAGATCTTCTAGTGAATTTTGTTTGCTCGATAAGCGCAGTTTGGCTTTTATTAGGCGATAGTTTTGTGAGTCAGGAACTTGTCGGTAAGGGTAGGTTTCTGCGCGGCCTCGTGTATCGGCGATACGCGAGGCAGTGACTGGGTGAGTGCGTAAAAATTCTGGTGCGCCAGCGCCATAATAACGACTGGCTTGTTGCAGTCTTTCAAAAAAAACAGGCATGCTACGTGGATCAAAGTGAGCGCGTGCTAAAGTTTTTAACCCGAACCTATCTGCTTCTTGTTCATTGGCGCGAGTAAAGTCGATTTGCATCTGTATGCTACCCGCTTGTATCGCTGATAACGCACCTATACCCACATCAGGTGCTTGGGTGGCGACAATAATGGCTGCTATCATTGCTGCAGCTGCAGGTAATGACATGCGGCTGCTAGCTTCATAAGCACGATAAATATGGCGTTGGGTAACATGGGCAATTTCATGCGCTATCACTGACGCTAGTTCACTTTCTGATTGACTATTTAGAATTAAACCGGAATTAATACCAATAAAACCACCTGGGCCGGCAAAAGCATTAATATCATCTGAGAGTACGACAAAAAAGTAAAAATCTTGACTGGGGTTATCGCTATTGGCTACTAAAGTTTTGCCAATGTATTGAATGTAGTCTTGAATGTCTGGGTCGTAGCTAATATCGAGTTGTGCGCGTATGTTACGAAAGAATGACTCGCCTAAGGCCTTTTCTTGTAATGGAGAAATTAAAGTTCCGGTCGAATCCCCCATATTAGGCAAGCGCAGTTCATTATCAGCGAATGCATTACTGAAGAGTGTATTCAGTAATAATAGGCTGGTAATAAGCTGTTTATTCTTTATCTTCATAAAATGCTATACTCGTCAGACTATTTTCAGGTGATCGTTGAAATATTGTACTTAGGAACGTGCATGAAACAAACTCCTGATTTCTAACTTGTCTTTTTACTCCAGCTAAAATGATCTCATTTGTTACGTAGAATAAATATGCGCCTCATAAGATCATTCCATCTGAAGCAAAAATCCTGCGTTATAATTTCAGGATGTTATTTCAAGCATGTTCCTTAATGTTAGCTTATCTTTCTTGTTGCATTATTATTTTTGGATATGAAATACGCGATTCAGGTTAATTCTAGTCCTTATCAGGCTAATAGCGCTGATACGGCTTATCATTTTATTAAAGCGGCCTTAGAGGTGGGGCATGAAGTTGCGCGTGTCTTTTTTTATCAAGAAGGGGTGTATCATGCATTTCGCTATGCGACACCACCAGATGATGAGGTGCAAGTTGTGACTAGATGGTCAAACTTAGCGGAGAATTATGATCTTGATTTGGTGGTCTGTATTTCGGCAGCTCAACGGCGGGGGTTGCTAGAGCAGAGAGAGGCGAAGCTTCAAGGTAAACAGGATATTGATGTCGCTGATGGCTTTCGAATTGCCGGTTTGAGCTTATGGGTTGAAGCGATATTAAGTGCTGACCGGTTTATTGAGTTTTCTTGAGTATTAGGGCAAGTTTCATTGGCTGGTGGGTGCATGCTTCACCATTATTCTTTAACGCGGCGTGAGTTTGTAGCGGTCTAATAAAGCAAGACACTTCTATAGGGCTAATTTATAATGTCATTATAGGTTAATATGAGTAACAAAAACAAATAGACAAAACCTAAGTACACACTTGAATTTAAACAGGATGCGGCCAAATTAGTCATTAAACATGTATACACAACAAGTTGCGGAGTTTCTTTAAGCGCTATTAGGCGCTAGGTAAAAGCGGAGAAAGGCCCTAAAGAGAAAATCATTAAAAATAATTCCAGCTGGGCATGATGAATGGCTTCAATTACGTAAAGAAAATAAGCAATTGCGTATGGAGCGCGAAATATTAAAAAAGGCTGCCACCTTCTTTGCGAAAGAAGCCGAATAAGAGTCGCATTTATTCGTGAGCAAGAGAAGACGTATCCTGTAAAATTACTATGTCGCGTTATGAGAGTCAGCACTAGCGCCTATTGTGCCTGGATTAACAACCCTAAGGAGGAAATAATTATGCCTTTTATGAAATTACGCACCAATCTTGTTATTGATAGTGCTAAAGCTGCTAGTCTAATGACTGAGCTGTCTAAATTACTTGCCAAAGAAACCGCTAAGCCGGAGCGTTATGTCATGATAGATGTAAAAGGTGACAGGAATATGATGTTTGACGGTAGCTCTATGCCTTTAGCTTTTCTTGAATGCAAAAGTATTGGCTTATCGGTTGCGCAAGCTAAGTCATTATCAAAATCTATTAGTGAATTATTAGGCGCGCAATTACAACTTAGTGCGGATCGTATTTACATAGAATTTAGTAATTGTCCTGCAGAATACTGGGGCTGGAATGGCTCAACTTTTGCTTAGGATTAAGGGGTTAACCTATGCTTGTATAGCCTGTACGTGGATATTAATATAAATGGACAATAAGTCTTATTTCTCTAATAAATGAAAAAATTAAAAGTGAGTATTGGCTTGGTTAACCCTAAAAGCCCTGATAATGTTGGTTCAGTCATGCGTGCAGCAGGTAATTATCGTGTTGATCATGTTTTCTTTACTGGGGAGCGTTACTTACGAGCCTTAGAGTTTCAACGGCAGGCGGTAAATACCGGCCGACAGGTGGGACGAAATACTCCTTTTTCAAAAGTAGACTGCTTACTCAATGAAGTATCAGAGGGTATGAAAGTGGTATGTATAGAGTTTGCTGAAAATGCAATGTCTTTGCCTGAATACCAGCACCCTGAGCAGGCATTTTATATTTTTGGCTCAGAGGATGGAACAATTAGCCAGTCTATAATAGATAAAGCTGATGCAGTCGTTTATGTGCCTACTGTAGGTTGTATGAATCTGGCTGCAACAGTCAATGTAGTGCTTTATGATAGGCTGGCAAAATCAGCTCAAAGAATTGAAGGCAATGCGTTAATTCGTGCAAGTCGAGATAGGAATAATACTTTGAAAGTATCTTGAGCCATGCTTAAGCTTAAGTTGCTAATTATCAGTGACTTTTGATGGGAAGCTCCTGAGAGGTAAAAGTTTTACTAGGTGAAGAAAATCCCCTTCACACAGCAATACACATCAATGGCAAAGTCTTTTGCTGGTATGATGTCTCACCGTTAGTTACTTTGCTTTAAAAAATAACTATATACAAGACCTTCTATGCTTTTAACGGGTGTTGTACCTGAAAATTAAAGTCGAAAATGACGTACTTATGCTTATTTCTAAAAAATTAAAAGAAAAAGTCATCATTATTGCTGAAAGTGATCAGCAGTTGCTTGCAGAGATAAAGTTAAACCTTAATAAGCAAGGTTTTTTAAATATCAAAACTACCTTAGATGGTAAGCAAATCTATGAAATTCTTAGGTCATATTATGGGATCGCTGAGAAAATTGGCTTACTTATTGTTAATGAGCAACTGCCTCAATGCGATGTATTGGCCATGTGTCAGCAGCTATCAAGTCATGATGCGTCATTAATCCCTTTTATTATTCTCAGTGCAGATGAGAATAAACATAACATAGAAAATAGCGAGTTTAATTCTCAAGCGCTCATCCATCAAATGTCTTACCCTATTAATTATTCTGTACTGATGGATACTATCGGTTTTCAGCTAATTATGATGCAGGAGCGTTACTTGCGACATAAGCAGGAGGAGCGATTAATTAATGAATTAGCAGAAAGAAAAATTGTTGACGCTAAACTGAAATATTTAGTGGTACATGACGAGTTAACAGGCTTACTAAATCGACATAATTTTGAGAGCCAACTACGTTTAGTTCTTATGCGTAGCCGCATTCGGCAACAAGAGGGAGCGCTAATTTTTCTTAATCTTGACCGGTTTAGTTTGGTTAATGAACTGGAAGGTTTTGATGTTGGCGATAGATTGCTTATTGAAATAGTGGCAATTATTAGAAAGATAATATTTAAAGATGATTTATTTGCTCGGATCGGTTCTGATGAGTTTTGCCTTTTTTTGGATAATAAAACGGCAAAAGAAACCAAGCAATTTGCAGAGCGAGTGAGAGCATCTGTTGATGAATTCAAGTTTTCTAGTGGCGGTGTGTGCTACAGCACATCTTTATCGATTGGTATTGCATCGGTTAATACGGTAACGGCTGATTACCACCCTAATGACCTTATTTCTAAAGCAAGACAGGCTTGCCGTATGGCTAAAGAGCATGGGCGGAATATGGTATGGTCTTACAATGAGACAGATACTAAGGTGCAAGAGAGAAATAAAGACCTATATTGGGTTCCATTGATTAAAAAAGCGCTTTTGGAGAAAAAGTTTTTTCTAGTATTTCAGCCAGTTGTTTATTTGGATAATGGTAAAATTTCTCATTATGAAGTTTTAATTCGGATGCGTGGCTTGCAAAATGAAGTGATTAGTCCGAGTGATTTTATTCCAGTTGCAGAGCGTATGGGTTTAATTCATAGCATAGATCAGTGGGTAGTGGAAAGTGCGATTGATTTTCTAGCTAAGCTGCCTGAAACATCAAAAATATCCCTCGCGATTAATCTTTCTAGTGTTGCCTTTCAGGATGATTCCTTATTACCTATTTTAAAAGAAAAGTTATCATTTACTTGGGTAGATGCGAGTCGATTGACGTTTGAGATCACTGAGACAGCGGCAGTTGAAAATTTTGAGCAAACACGCAAGATGATTGCAGAAATTCGTTCCTTAGGCTGTCAATTTGCTTTAGATGATTTTGGTGCTGGTTTTTGTTCTTTTAATTACTTAAAAACCTTCCCGGTGGACTTTGTGAAAATTGATGGTCAGTTTATTCGTAATCTAATTAATGATGAAACTGACCAGGTTTTAGTGAAGTCTATGGCGGAGATTGCTTCCAATTTGGGTAAAAAAACGATTGCAGAGTTTGTTGAAACCCCTGAAGTGATTGCTAAACTAAAAGAGTTGGGTATCGATATGGCGCAAGGCTATATTTTGGGTAGGCCTGAACAGGCGTTACTGACAAGCAGTTTCATTGCACTGAATGGATTAACGAGAACAAGCGCTCAACCTAAGCGCTTTACGAATTGGTTTAGCGAAAAAGTAAGCTGAATTGAGGTCGACTAATTAGGTTGGCTCAATATTTTGTCGATAATAGTAAATACTAAGAAAAAGCACTCCTCCTAATGTATCAGCGAGCCAATCAAGTGTGTCGCTCATCCGCCCAGGTACAAAGGATTGATGCCATTCATCAGATGCACCATATAAACTGGTAAAAATAAGGCTACTTATCATCAGTGTAGATAATGATGTTGATAGGTATCTAAAAGCGCGTACAGTAAAAAATGATAATATAAAATATGCACCGGCATGCATGACTTTATCTTGATGTATAAATAATATTGGCGCAGGTAGAGAAGGCTGGTCGGAAAGCCAATAAATAAAAGCACAGTAGAGTATAAACTGTGTTGCATCTAATGCTTTGTTATAATACTTGCTCATATTCTATATTTTCGTGAGTGAATGAATAATATTTTTGATTTTGCTGAAGCCTGCTTGCATCGAGTCGATATAAATGAAAAGCTACAACTAACGGCACAAGCGTGGCAATTATACCAACAAGGTGAATTGCAGTTTGGTGCTATTTCTAAGCCGCATGATATAAAACAGGTTTGTTTCCCTGAAAAGCCAGAATTGCTTGCCCCAAAATTTATGGCGCGTCGTAAGCTAGGGTCACCAGAAGGTATACAAGCCTTTTATCATGCGCTGGCGCATATTGAATTTATTGCCATCTACCTAGCTTGGGATATGCTATATCGGTTTCGAGGGATGCCGCTAAAATTTTATCAAGATTGGCTACAAGTGGCACAAGAAGAAGCCGTACATTTTGCTTTAATACGCGATCACTTACGTAAATATAATATTGATTATGGTGATTTACCAGCACACCAAGGTTTATGGGAGCATGCGCAAGATACTGCAGGTGATATTTTGGCGCGACTAGCCATTATCCCACGTTGCATGGAAGCAAGGGGCTTAGATGTTACGCCGACGATGATAGAAAAGTTTCGTCATATCAACGATCAGCAAGGTGTAAATATCCTTGAACGTATTTATCATGATGAACAGCAGCATGTACAGTTTGGTTCAGACTGGTTTCATTATCAATGTCAAAAACAGCAGCTTAATTCTGACCAAACATTTCAAGAATTAATTTTAAAATACTATAAAAGCAAGCCTAAAGGACCTTTCAATAAACAAGTCCGCTTAAAAGTAGGCTTTAGCGAAAATGAACTTGCCTGGCTAGAGAATCAATAAATGAATAATAACTTTAATATCCCGTTTTTTGCCCTTGGCTTTAGAGCCTTTTTTGCTTTATCCGGCCTATCCGCTTTAGTGCTCATGGTGTTATGGCGCTCTGTTTATGACGGTAGTTTAGTGATGGATAATTATTTTTCCAATACTTACTGGCATGCACATGAAATGCTTCTCGGTTATACCGTTGCTGTTATTGCTGGTTTTTTATTAACTGCGGTGCGTAATTGGACGGGCGAAGCGACAGCCACCGGCGCTAACTTGGCTGGTTTAGCTTTATTATGGGTTTATGGGCGTATTTTGCCCTTTTATTCCGAACTCCTCCCGGATGAGCTAATTGCTTTAGTTGATTTTGCCTTTTTACCTGTTTTAGCTTTTTCTATTAGCCTGCCTATTATCAAAACCAATTACACGCGAGGCTACGTCTTTATTGCTATGTTGGGGCTAATGGCGCTGGGCAATGGTCTTATTCACACAGATATTTTAGGTTGGACTGAAGCAACTGCATGGGTAGGATTTCAACTGGTTATAGGGCTGATTATTGTTATGATATTAGTGATAGCAGGGCGCGTATTCCCCTTTTTTACTGAACGCGGCTTGAAAGGCGTAATGCCTATTCGTAGTCCATTATTGGATGGTTTATCGGTTGGCTTTGCATTGCTTGTATTTGCCTTATCTATTATGCAAATTTCAGGGATTTATTTAGCGCTTGCTGCTAGTGCGGCAGTTATTGCCAATAGTTTACGTGTAAATAACTGGTTTGTGTTTAGGATTTGGTTCGTACCCTTGTTATGGGTGCTTTATCTCGGTTATGCATGGATTATTTTAGGCTTTATACTCACTGCACTCAGCGCCTATAATATTGTATTGCCTACGCTAGCATTACATGCCTTCACTATGGGCGGTATTGGTATAATTACCTTAGGGATGATGGCGCGTGTATCGTTGGGCCATACAGGGCGACCATTAAAAGCATCGCAAGCTATGGCGATTGCCTTTGCTTTAATTAATTTAGCCGCTTTAGTCAGGGTATTTTTACCTATGTTATTGCCTCATTGGTATGCAGATATTATTTACGCAGCAACTATTTTATGGTTGGCTGCCTTTTCACTGTTTGCCTTTGTTTATGCGCCTATTTTAACGAGCGCAAGAATTGATGGAAAAACAGGCTAAATACTTTTTATCCGGCTCAGTTAAAGTGATTGAGTCTACTTAACTTTATTAACCAAGAGAGATTATGGCACTTTATTGTGGAATTGTCGGTTTACCTAACGTAGGTAAATCAACCCTATTCAATGCATTAACAAATGCAAAAATTGCAGCTGAAAACTATCCATTTTGCACTATTGACCCCAATGTCGGCGTTGTTCCAGTGCCTGATAAACGTATGGATTCTTTGGCAGAATTTGTAAAGCCTGAACGCATACTACCAACAACAATTGAATTTGTTGATATTGCGGGTCTAGTGGCTGGCGCTTCAAAAGGTGAGGGCTTAGGTAATAAGTTTTTAGGTAATATTCGTGAAACAGATGCCATAGTTCACGTCGTGCGCTGTTTTGAAGATGATAACGTTGTCCATGTTGCCGGAAAAGTAGACCCGTTAGGGGATATAGAAGTGATTAATACTGAGTTAGCACTTGCAGATATAGCAAGCATCGAAAAAGCGCTGCTAAAAACCAGTAAAGCCGCAAGAACAGGGAACAAAGAAGAGCTTGCTAAAAAAGTACTATATGAAAAATTAATAAAGCATTTAGATGGTGGTGGGCAATTAAGGTCTTTGGACTTATCAGAAGATGAACTTGCTATTATTAAAGACTTATTTCTACTGACGATTAAACCGGCTATGTATGTTGCTAATGTACAAGATGATGGGTTTGAAAATAACCCTTTATTGGATGCTGTGCAAGATTTTGCTACTAAAGAAGGTTCCGCAGTTGTATCTGTCTGTGCGGCAATAGAAGCTGAAATTATTCAGCTAGATGATGATGAAAAGCAAGAATTTATGGATGACCTAGGTTTGGAAGAGCCAGGCTTAAACCGAGTTATTCGTGCAGCCTATAAATTGCTTAATCTGTCCACTTACTTTACCGCTGGAGTCTTAGAGGTAAGAGCCTGGACTATTCCTACTGGTGCAACGGCCCCTCAGGCGGCGGGTGTTATTCATACGGATTTTGAGAAAGGTTTTATTCGTGCTGAAATTATTGCGTACGATGATTATGTACAATGCAAAGGCGAGCAGGGTGCAAAAGATGCTGGAAAATGGCGGTTAGAAGGTAAAGACTATATTGTAAAAGATGGGGATGTCGTGCATTTTCGATTTAATGTCTAAAAACGTTTGACGAGCAGATAAAGAACGGCTATAATTTCCGTTCTTTATTGAAGTGGCTTATCTAAGCGACTCAACTAGATACGGCGATATAGCTCAGTTGGTTAGAGCACGGGATTCATAACCCCGGGGTCGGCAGTTCAAATCTACCTATCGCCACCATCTTTTCAATAATTTAGGGCTTTTTTTGCCCTAATTATTAGGTAAAATAAAACTTTCTAGCCTGTTTTCATCACTTCTTTCCTGTTCCACTTTCAATTTTTTAAGTACCTTTTAAAGGTCTTCCAGTATAGAAATATAAGACATACCTAGTGTGCCTTATAATCCATACAATATCTCAGCTTGTTTTACCATCTGCCACCCCGCAATTTAAAAGAGCAGCAGATAAACCTTTCTAAAACAAAGATGCTCAGAAGTATATGAAGTTTGTAAAGACCGCTCGGAGGAAAGTATTTTATTGTCATAACAAATAACAACAAAATTTAATTTGATTGGTTAAACGGTATTGATTATATTTCACATGCAACCTTAATTAGCTTATTCTTTCGCTGTTAGCAGTGCTTCAAACTGTTCAATGGGCACAGGCTTACTAAATAAATATCCTTGAAAAAATAAACAATCACCATTTTCTAAAAACTCACGTTGTAGTTCTGTTTCTACACCCTCAGCAATGACACTCAGCCCCATATTCTTTGTCATCGTAATAATTGTTTGGATAATGATTGCGTCATCAGGATCACTGGAAATATCGTGCACGAAACTTTTATCGATCTTAACTTGGTCGATAGGTAATTTTTTTAAGTTAGATAAAGATGAATAGCCCGTACCAAAATCATCCATTGAGAAATGTACCCCAACTTTTCGGAGCTTATTCATTTTAATAATTGAGATATCAATGTCGCTAAGGAATAAAGATTCCGTCAGTTCTAATTTAAGGTTTTCAGGGTTAATACCGAAGCTTTCTATGGTATCGAGTACTTGTTCTGCAAAATCAACTTGCTGGAATTGGTGGATACTGATATTGACTGCTAATTTTAAATCTTGTGTAACGGAATGCTGAGACCAGCTATTTAATTGGGCACAAGCGGTTTCTAAAACCCAGTTGCCAATAGGGATAATCAAACCTGTTGTTTCTGCCAGATGAATAAAGTATTGAGGAAGTACTATGCCGTGTATAGGGTGTTTCCAGCGAATGAGTGCCTCAGCTCCGGTTACTTGGTCATTGAATATTTGCGCCTGATAATAGAGAGTGAATTCCTTGTTCACTAGCGCCTGACGTAACTCACTTTCCAGTAGTGTTCGAGCCGTAATATCAGCTTGCATTTTTGGGTCATAGATACTGAGTTTATTGCGTCCTGATTGCTTAGACTGGTACATAGCAATATCGGCTTGTTTTAATAGCTCATTGATGGAATATTCATGCCCTGAGAATACGGTGGCACCAATACTCGGCGTATTAAAATATTTATGTGAATTGAGTTGATATTCTTGATTTAATGAATCAAGTATTTTATGAGCAATGGCTGAGATTTGAGTGCCTGCTTCTTGCCAGTCTTCACTTAAGTCTTCTAGCATTACGATAAATTCATCACCACCGAATCGTGCGACACAGTCGACTTCACGGATGCAGGACTCAAGCCGTAGGGCCACTTGTTGCAGAAGTAGATCCCCTATATTATGACCAAGGATATCATTGACGGCTTTGAATTTATCTAAATCAATAAAGAGTAGAGCTACTTTTCGGTGGCTGCGATGACTCGATGCAATAGCTAACTTTAGTCTATCTAGTAATAACGCACGGTTTGGAATTCCGGTTAGCGCATCATAATGGGCTGCATACTTTAAAGCGCTAGCGCATCGTTTGAGTGATATTTGGTTGGCTACACGCAGTAAGGTAATAACAGAACTGATTGGTTTAGTAATATAGTCTACAGCACCCAGTTGTAAAGCATAAGATTCAGATTCATGAGTTGTTTCGCTAGTGATAAAAATGATAGGGATATTGTTAGTAAGGGGATATTTTTGTAATTGACGACATATCTCATAACCGTCCATATCAGGCATGTTGATATCAAGCAGAATGAGATCGGGCTGGGGTTGTTTTTGTGCGATTTTTAACGCACGCGCGCCATTACTGGCAACTTTGACGTGGTAACCTGAGTTACTTAATAAAGTCACGAGCAACTCTTGTGTCAGGCGCGAGTCATCGACAACTAAAATTGTAGCTTGAGAGTGTTCTATGGTTTTTAGGGTCGTCATTCATTAATGCTCAGTTTGTTTAGTGATACTAATGCGTTAGAGTAGTCAGTTTTATGAATATATTGTATAAAATTATTATATTCTGTTTGCTGAGTTTCAGGTAACAGTTTTTGTAGCTGACTCAGTAATTCATCATCAATAAAGTGGTCATTATCTAATAGTACGACTAATTTAGATAAAATTTGAGCGAGGTCAGCTTTAGTGGCTTCGCTGTCTATTGGGGCTGATTTATTTTGTAACCTCGTTAAAGTCATCATGGTTTGATCAAAGACTGTCTGCCAATGATTTAGTGCTTCACTTGAGTGTTGTTCTTTTAACAACTGAGTTTCTAAACTCAGCGTGGCCTGATAAAGTTCGTGTGCACCAAGATTCCCTGCAGATCCTTTTAGTGAGTGTAGCCAATTTTTTGCTTTATCGAGTTGGTGTGTATTGAGTAGGCTAATAAAGACGCTGACTTCTGATATAAATTGAGTTTGAAATTTATTCAGCATAGCCCGTAGTTTTTGCTGGTCACCTCCTAATAAATACATCACTTGAGTTAATTCAAAGCCAGGTAATTGGTCAGCTAGTATGTGCCAATCTTTAGTCGGCTTTGCATTTAGTGATGGTTTAATCCAGTGAGCAATAACCTGAGAAAACTTCTCCCAGTCAATTGGTTTAGCAATAAATTCATTCATTCCACAAGCTAGGCAAAGTTCACGATTAGCTTGCGTTGTATTTGCAGTCATCGCAACAATAGCTAGTTCGCTAAATTTGGGGTTTTTACGAATAATACGCGTTGCACTAAAACCATCCATAACTGGCATTTGGCAATCCATAAGTACTAAGGAATAATCTTTCTTATCCAACATGGTAATGGCTTCACTACCATTATTCGCAATATCTACTTGTATACCTTGATCTTGCAAGAACTCCAGCATTAGTTCTTGATTAATCATATTATCTTCAACGAGTAGTATTGATACTGTAGCCAAAGTTATCTGTGGCTTTGTCTGTATGCTCGTGTTATTAGGTGGAGGCTGCTGCTGGCTCTTTTGTTGTGTAAAGCTTAGTGTGAAATAAAAATGACTACCTGAGTTTGGAGAGCTTTCAACAGAAATCGTACCCCCCATCAGTTCTACCAAATCTTTACTAATGGATAATCCTAGGCCGGTACCACCATATAGGCGAGTGATAGAATTATCGACTTGATTAAAGGCAGTGAATAGTTGATGTTGTTGTTCGGCGTTTAGGCCTATGCCTGTATCAATAATATTAAAACATATTTTAACTTCCTTAGTATTGGCCTGAACCTTTTCTATATGCAGTGTAACTGAACCAGTTTCGGTAAACTTAATCGCATTACTGATTAAGTTAAGTAGTACTTGCCTTAGACGTAAGGAATCACCTATTAATAAAACCGGAACATCCTTATCTATTTTGAAGGTGAGCGCTAATGATTTGGTGGCAATTAAAGATTCTGCTATATCAGCCAAGGATTTTATAATTTCTTGAAGATTAAAGGGAGCGCGTTCTAGCGTTATTTTTCCAGCTTCGATTTTGGAGGAATCCAAAATATCATTCAGTATATCTAAGAGCCATTTTGCTGAAGTGTTGATTTTATTTAGGTAATTGCGTTGTTTCTCAGTGACTTGTGTTTTAAGTGCTAAGTGAGTCATCCCCATAATGGCATGCATAGGCGTTCGAATTTCATGACTCATATTCGCTAAGAAATCACTTTTTACTTGAGCTGCAGCGAGTGTTTCTTGATGCGCATCTACTAGGTCTTTAGTTCGTTGGCTTACTTGCAGCTCAAGGTCATATTGAATTTGTCTAAGTTGGCGAGTGCGCCAAAGGTAAAGCGCAAATAATAAAGCGGCTAATGCACTTGCAATGAGGGCACGAAACCACAGTGTTTGCCAATAGGGAGGGGTAATCGTAATAGGTAAACTTACTCCTTCTTCATTCCAAATTCCTGTGTTATTGCTTGCTTTAACACGAAATACATACTCGCCAGGATCTAAGTTTGTATATGTGGCAATTCGATTGCTACTATCAGTTTCTATCCAGTCTTTATTGAAACCTTCCAATTTATAAGCATAGCGATTGAGTGCTGGGTTGGCATAATGTAATGCAGAAAAATGTAATGACAGCATCAGGTCTTGCCAAGCTAAAGTTAATTTTTTGGGTCGAGTAATTGATCCATCGAGTTTTATTTTTTTTTGATCTTTATCGTTAAGTAGCGAGCGATTTGATAGGCGAATATCAGTTATGGCGACTGTTGGTGGTATTTTATTGTTCTGCATTAACTCCGGGTGGATGATCATAAGATTTTTGTCACGGCTGAAATAGAGTGCGCCATCTCTCCCAATGATGAAATCATAGCGTAGTTTATCTGCACTATACCCACTACTAGCAAACGGATAGGTATTGACTTCTTGTGTTGACGTATCAAACCGTAGCATTTTTGATGCCGAAGCAATCCACAGTATATTGTTTCTATCAAAGCGTAGTGACCTTATACTATTAGAGCCCAACTCAGGAAATTGATAATGGTGAAATTTTAGACTGTCATCTGGTATTACCAGCACTTTGATAAGACCAGAATCTGTTGCTAGCCATACCGAACCATCTGAGCTTTGTTGTATATCCATAATAAAGTTACTGGGCAAGCTACTCTGCTTGGACGGCTCATATTGGTAATGCTTAATCAGTCCCGTTTTTGGGTTAAGAACATCTAAGCCACCACCTAAAAAACCACCACTCAACCATATATTACCTTTTGTATCCAAGAGCATGGCATTAACCGAACTGTTACTTAGGCTGTTGATATTGTTTGGCCCATGGGTAAATTTACGTAAGATCCCAATAGAGGGATCATACTCTATCAAGCCACCTCCCGTACCTAGCCATAATCGACCTTGTGCATCAGGTAAAATTTTATTAACAAAATTACTGGCTGTATCACCTAGCGGTATAAGCGTTGCTTGCTCGTGTTCTAGGTCAAAGCGGACTAAGCCACTGCGAGTCCCAAACCATACTAATTGGCTGTTGGGTTGATAGATACTATAAATCCTACTATCCACAATTCCTTTGTCTCGAAGGTATTGCCAAGGTAATGATTTTATCGTTTCTCGTGATTTAGGGTTAATGAGAAGTAATTCAGAGACAGAGCTTAACCATAGCTGATCCTCCTTGTTCATCACCATAGTCAATAATGTATTGTTAGCGGGTGTCTCAATGCCATTTAAGGAGTCAATAGAGAATTGATCAAAGCCAGTGAAAGAGGTATCTGCACGGCTAAGTCCATTGTTAGTGGCTACCCAAAATGCTTCAGAATGATCTACTAGTAGGGTGTAGATATGATTACCTAATGTACTATTTTTTGTCGGCTTGTGAGAATGGTAAAGAGTAAATTTTTGCTGAGCACTATCCCAACGTAGTAGCCCAATACTCGTTGCCGCCCAGATAATATTGGCATTATCCTCGATAAATTGGTGTACCCTGAAGTTTTGGCTGTTGTCTAAGACGGGTAGTGCTTGTTTTTGATTTTGCATCCACGGTTGGTCGAGGGGTTGGCGAAATATGCCAGCTTCTGTTCCTAACCATAAATTGTTTTTACTATCGATCAATAAAGCACGTACATTTTTATTTAGCTCAGGGTTATCTGCCGTATTAATTTGATAGTGTTCAAATGAAGAACTGCCAGCGGGCAAGTAATCAATACCTCCAGGCCAAGTAGCAGCCCATAGCCCACCATGAGCGTCGGATACGAGTGTGTCGATATTATCTCTAGCTAAGCTATTAGGTTCAGCTGGATTATGTCGATAAATACGGAATTTTTTAGTGTTTAAGTCGAAGTGCTGTAGCCCTCGCCGCGTTGCTAGCCATAGACCATTCTGGCTATCGCTAGCAATTTTGCGAATTTGTCGGTTTTGTTGAGCTCCCTCTTGAAGGTCTAAAGGAAAGTAAGTTCTAAAACTCAGTGATTTTTGCTCAAATAGAGCTAAGCCATTGAATGTGGCTACCCATAAGTGCTGTTGTTTGTCTTCTAAGATACTCGTTACAGTATCATGAGGTAAGCTGTTAGGTATATTGGCTTGATGTTGAAAATGAAGGTACTCATAACCATCATATCGATATAAGCCAGAATCTGTACCTATCCAAATAAAGCCTTGATGGTCTTGGTACAGCGTTCTCGGTTCGCTAACGTCAGCAGAGTCTATTTTAACAAAATTTAATGACGGAACATTGCTATAAACTAGGGCACTAAATGAGAATAAAAAAAATAGTGTTAGTTGTTTGAATGTTATTTTATTTATGCTGAGCATTGTTAACTAAAAATCTGCCGATAACATAACACTAAAACTAATGGGTGCACCAACATAGTATGAAGGTGATCTGCCGCCGTCACCTTGTGCGCGTGTCGTGAAGCCACTTCCACTACCGGCATTTAAGTTCAAATAATCTTGATTGAGTAAATTATAAATATTTAAACGCACTGCTGGATTTTTGAACCAGCCCATAGTGGGAAACTGATAGCCGGCATCTAAGGTAACTAAAGTATAGCCTTTAATTAGCTCATCGTTAACTAAGGTAGTGTAACGGTCACCGGTGTATTTTGCTGAAATATTAGCGGACCAAGAGCCGTTACGGTATTGTAATGCTAGCCCAGCCATCCAGTTAGGCGTGTCCGGAAATGCTTTGCCGGTTGTCGGCTCAAAAGTATTAACCCCCGCCTGTAAATTTTGTTTCATACGGCTATCGGTAAAGCTAAACGAGCCATAAAGACTCCAGTTTTCTAAAAAACGCCAAGCGGATTCTAGTTCCACACCTTTGGTGATCGAATTGCCAACGTTATAATTAGTATACGCATCATTCTCAATATCGTAGGCTGCAGCAATACGGTTACGGTAATCAATTAGAAATAAAGTACCCGCGAAGGAAATATTATGGCTATTAAAGCGATAGCCTAACTCCCAATTCATTGAAGTTTCTTCATCCACATTGACCGGTTTTAAGGTGCCATCAGCTTGGGCTAAGCCATAATAAACAGAGTCTGGTGGCGCTTTGAAGTTTTCCGAGTGACTAAAAAAGACTTGGTGTTGCTCGGTAAATTGATAACTAATTCCTGCATTAGGTAGTAAGCAACCGTATGTTTTTTTAATATTGTATGCTATTGGGCCACCTTCACTGGTTAAATTATAGAAATCACGTTTGATTTCGGTATAACGTAAACCGAGTGAAAGTTGCAGCTTATTTTCGAAAAAACTGAGGTCATCTTGGGCAAAAAATGATTGAGAATAACTCTTAGTTAAGAAGTTACGCCCCTGATAAGGCGTGCCGTCTTGGCGCAGCAAGAATTCTGACGATTTTTCTAACCAGGGGTCTGCGCTATTTCCATTATCATCAAAAATAACGGCAGGTTGAAAGCGGCGGTGGTGTGAATATTCAAACCAATAACCAGCCATAATATTATTATTGGCTATTTGCCAGCGTAAACGAGCAGTTACGCCGGGGCGTTCTGTTTCAGTCACGCCACTGCTATAAATCATGATTGTATCTAAGCTGTCGCCATCTTGATTAATCTCGCTAATGCCGCCACCTAATGCTGTGGGATCATTACTTTCTGTCAGTGTTCTCAGTTGATTACCGCCAGTACCATAGCCATAGCTATAATAGGGATCGACTTCTAATTGTAGATTTGATAGTAATTGAAAACGCCCCTGCAACGTGCCTAAGTAATTACGATAAGGGTTGAGCCTCAGGTTGTAATAATTATTGGTGGGTGGTACTTCCACTTGTGCTGTACCATTAATCCCTGTTAAATGCTGTGGTGGAACAGTGCCAAAATCAGTGCGACCACCCAGTGTATTTATTTGATCTAAGCTTAAAGTACGTAAGTGATTATTAAACAGTCGGTTATATAGCACGCTACCGGTAATTTTATTATTGGGACTCAAATTTAAGACGGCTTTAAAGTCTAAATGTTCGCGATTAGCTTCGCCATCACCTTTCCACTTGTTTGCTTTTGCTTTCGATACAGAGATAAATGCTTTGAAAACCTTATCACCTAAATAACCCGTATCAGCACGCAAAAAGGTCTTGAAAGCATTATAACTACCGTAACTTTGATTGATTCGAAAGCGTGGCTGATCGGTTGGGGCACTTGTTGTCATACCAATTGAGCCTCCGACTGCACCAACCATAGGCGTATCAATTTCACTACCGCCCTGAATAACAGAAATTTCTTCCAAATTTTCTAAATCAACTAATTCTGAGGCATAAACGGCGAAGTTTCCCGCATCATTCATGGGAACGCCATCAATACTTACACCAATTTGGTCGCTATTAAAACCGCGCATACGTATATTGCCACCAAATAAACCGGTAGCATCATAACTATAAGTGTTTACTCCGGGTAGTAGATCCATCGCTTGGTAGACGTTATTTTGCGTGTTTTTTTGCTCAATGGCTTCACGCGATATAACGCTACGCGCCTGCACGCCAGTTTGCTTATTTATTAAGCCATTACCTACGGAAATAGTATCTTCAACCACAAGAGTGTCCAGTATTACACTGTCATCAGCCGCTACTGAAGGGGTAATAAAACTCATGATTATAAATAAAGGAGATAGTTTTTTTTGAGTTGAATGACAGGGCATAAATTTCGAAGTTAAGAAAAGCTAGCAATTATTTAAATTATAAATGTAGGGCAGCACTTTAGCCTGCATTTTCTAGATTTAAGCGTATAAATACCAATATTGTATAGAAAAACCCAAAGCAGAGTGTAGTTGTTGTATTTTGTCATCAACTCTCAATTTAGGGTTTCTCATATTTCTGGTATCGGAATTTATAGCCCTCTCAGCATAAATTCCAGTAATGACTGCCAGCTATCGCTGAAAATCAGGGAAACGGAGCGATAGCGAAGTGATGATTTTTAGTCCGCAGTAGGCGACAGGGTTGTCGCCAATCCGAAGTGCACTGCGATAGCAGTGCGCGAGGGAGGCTAGTAGTTATCCCGACAGCCGTCAAGTGATTTGAGGTAGCTTTAACGTAGCGGCTTTTGTGCGTTGTGAAGCGGACGCAGGGCGTACTGGGGCTTATCCAATTCGTTCCGTATGTGAATGAATATTTGGCGACGACAGGAGTCCCAAGTATTTCATGAGGTAGGATGGCGCGCCTAAAGGCTAATTTATAATGTCATTATAGGTGAATATGAGTAACAAAAAAATAGACAAAACCTAAGTACACACTTGAATTTAAACAGGATGTGGCCAAATTAGTCATTAAACATGGATACACAACAAGCAGCAGATCATTTAGGCGTTTCTTTAAGCGGGATTAGGCGCTGGGTAAAAAGCCGAGAAAGGCCCTGAAGAGAAAACCATTAAAAATAATTCCAGCTTAAACCTTAGTGGGCATGATGAATTGCTTCAATTATGTAAAGAAAATAAGCAATTGCGTATGGAGCGCGAAATATTAAAAAAGGCCGTTGTCTTCTTTGCGAAAGAATTCGTGAACAAGAGAAGACGTACCCTGAAACAGTACTATGTCGCGTTATGAGAGTCAGCACTAGCGCCTAGTATGCCTGGATTAACAACCTTGACAGGCGCACCATCCTAGCTCATGAAATACTTGGGACTCCTGTCGCCAAATATTCATTCACATACAGAACGAATTGGATAAGCCCCAGTACGCCCTGCATCCGCTTTACAACACACAAAAGCCGCTACGTTAAAGCTACCTCAAATGGCTTGACGGCTGTCGGGATAACTACTAGCCTCCCTCGCGCACTGCTACCGCAGTGCACTTCGGATTGACGACAACCCTGTCGCCTACTGCGGACTAAAAATCATCACTTCGCTATCGCTCCGTTTCCCTGATTTTCAGCGCGAGCAAAAAGAGTAGGCATAAATTTACAACTTTAGGCGACAACTAGTTTGACAGTCACCGACTTTGTACGACTCGGAGTATTGGGCGTCAGAAGCTCCCGCCTAAGTAATTAATTCAGGCGTGGCAAAAAATTAGGCTCGCCAATTTCCATATGAATAATGTCACTCCTTTGCGCTTTCAATTGTTTTACATGGCGCAGTAACTCCATGATATAGAAAGGAGTAATTGCCTTCATTTGCTTTGCTACTTGCATAAAATGTCCTCTGTAAAGTGAGATAAATTACAAATATTAGTAATTTATCTTGCTTAATTGTCAGTATCCTGATAAAAATGCGCAGTTTTTAAAATAATCAGGAGTTAATGGATGACTAGCAGCACTTCAGCTGAAAGTAGCCCTTTCAATTTTACGCCATATCAAGAAAAGAAAGGCGAAGAATATATGAACCCAGCGCAAAAAGAACATTTTAGAGGTATTTTAACGAATTGGAAAAATGACTTAATGCGCGAAGTGGATCGCACTGTTGTTCATATGCGCGACGATGCTGCAAACTACCCAGACCCTAACGATCGCGCATCGCAAGAGTCTGAATTCAACCTCGAACTAAGAACACGTGACCGAGAAAGAAAGCTACTTAAAAAAATTGGTGAATCACTCGCACTTATCGACACAGATGACTATGGTTACTGTGAGTCATGCGGTATAGAGATTGGTGTTCGTCGCTTAGAGGCGCGCCCTACCGCAGAACTTTGTATCGATTGTAAAACACTCGATGAAATTCGCGAAAAACAAATGAGCTAATTGTTCACTCTGCGCTTAAGCCACAAAGACTGCACAGTACCGACATTAAACTCGTTAATTCACTGTCTCCTTTGTGGCTACCCATTTTCGCAGTTGAATTATTTAACCTTTTATCTCTGTGACTTGTAAACCTGTGCAAACTATCAACACCCTCTTAGAGCAAGATAAACAACACGTCTGGCACCCTTATAGCATTACTCAGTCAGATACCTCCATTTACCCCGTTAAGTCCGCTCAAGGTGTCACTATTACCTTAATGGATGGCACTACGCTTATTGATGGCATGTCTTCGTGGTGGAGCGCAGTACACGGTTATAATCATCCAATACTAAATCAAGCCATTGAACAGCAATTACATAAGATGGCGCATATTATGTTTGGCGGCCTTACCCACCAACCTGCCATTGAATTAGCTCAAAAACTAGTCGACATTACCCCTGAGCCTTTGCAAACCGTATTCTTTTCTGACTCAGGCTCAGTAGCCGTTGAAGTTGCTATGAAAATGGCTATTCAATACTGGCATACAAAAAATCAAACACAAAAAAAACGTTTGCTTACCATACGCCATGGTTATCATGGCGATACTTTTGGCGCAATGTCTGTCAGTGACCCTGATAATGGTATGCATAGTTTATTTAATAACACACTGATTAAACAGCTCTTTGCTGATGCTCCAAATTGCGGATTTTATGATGCCTGTACAGCAGAAGATATTGCACCTTTAGCCAGCCAACTAAAAAACCATCACCAAGAAATCGCCGCTATTATTTTAGAGCCAATTGTCCAAGGCGCAGGAGGAATGCGCTTTTATTCTCCCATGTATTTATGCCAAGTACGAGAATTATGCAACAAGTACAATGTTCTGTTAATTTTAGATGAAATAGCAACAGGATTTGGCCGTACAGGTAAATTATTCGCCTGTGAGCACGCCAATATTGCACCCGATATACTGTGCCTAGGCAAAGCATTAACAGGCGGCTATATGACCTTGGCGGCAACTTTAGCGACCAATGAAATTGCTGACAGTATTCACCACGGTGAGCCAGGGATTTTTATGCATGGACCCACCTTTATGGCTAACCCACTGGCTTGTGCAACAGCATTAGCCAGTGTCAAGTTACTACTAGAATCACCCTGGCAAGACCGCGTAAAAAACATAGCAAGCTTATTACAGCAAGGTTTAAGTCCTTGCCAACAATATAAACATGTAAAAGAGGTGAGAGTGTTGGGCGCCATTGGTGTTATAGAATTACATCAAGTAATAAATTTGAAAAATTTACAACCTCAACTTGTAGCTGCAGGGGTCTGGGTACGTCCCTTTAACAAATTAATCTATCTGATGCCACCGTTTATTATTACCGACAAAGAACTTGATCAGTTGATAATGGCTGTCGTAAAAATTGTTAGTGCAATGTAGTAAGATATTGCATGATTTTAAACTTAAGAAGCTGTTTGGTCGGTGTATATCCTTTAAAATCAATATATTTTTGGTTTTCAATGAGATATACGAGCGCCTTACGTGATGAAGTAGGCGCGCCATCCTACCTCATGAAATACTTGGGACTCCTGTAGCCAAATATTCATTCACATATGGAGCGAATTGGATAAACCCCAGTACGCCCTGCGTCCGCTTCACAACGCACAAAAGCCGCTACGTTAAAGCCACCTCAAATAGCTTGACGGCTGTCGGGATAACTACTAGCCTCCCTCGCGCGCAGCTATCGCAGTGCACTTCGGGTTGGCGACAACCCTGTCGCCTACTGCAGACTAAAAATCATCACTTCGCTATCGCTCCGTTTCTCTGATTTTCAGCGGCAGCACCGAAACCACTTTTTATGTTTTGACGGTTTACTTTGGCTCAGTAGGGATTAAAAATATTCGTCATGCACTAGCTTGTGGGATAATAGCTGATTTTGCGGGGATTATTTCCGCAATCTTTATCGCATATTGGTTTTTCGCCTGACCATTACCAAAGTTAAAAAATTAATCAGGTTAATTTCTTCCTGGTGTATATCTTGGATTAAAAACACCGTCACTATTAATAACTACCTGTATCTCTGGATACCCACCTTCACTCCAATTATATATTGTAAACAGTGGAGTAGCCGTAAACAATTGCCCTTTACAACCAACAATACTATTTACTTGATCAAGAGTCATCCCACTTTTTATTAAAAATTAAACCACGTCCTTAGGACGTGGAGTTGGTCGAAAGGCTCCGCCTGGAGAGACAAATAAAATCTACTCATGCATTCTAGTCATGTTGTCGCCACAACAAAAACTAGGAGAAAA
>Ga0256840_1001242_pt1 | contig 24469 bp, 20 predicted proteins | sample 355202metaG_FD_185969 | JGI IMG/M metagenome (GOLD analysis project Ga0256840, IMG submission 185969) | Hydrothermal vent microbial communities from Mid Atlantic Ridge, Atlantic Ocean - 355-202 | ecosystem: Environmental > Aquatic > Marine > Hydrothermal vents | place: Atlantic Ocean: Mid...
CGGATCAAATCCGAATGATTCGAAAGTTTTTCCCGCATCACCGGAAATGTGTATCGGGTGTCTGCTGTTATAAAAGATAATCGGCAGAGATGCACCCATTCCTGCAATAACTCCGACAAAACCCAAAAAGATTGTTTCATAAAAAAGTATGACGGAAAGTTTTGCTTTTTTCATTCCTATTGCGACCATTACACCGAATTCTTTTTTTCGTTCGGCAGTCATCATTACAATGGTGCCGAATATACCGAAACCGACAATCATATACAAAATTCCGAGCATAAATTGTCCGCTGATATTATCGCTTTCAATCGCTTGTTTTAATTCCGGAGTAATCTTTTCCCAAGACATAACTTCAAATTTTGTTGAGTTAACTTTGTTCTTGATTTCTGTTTCTGCGATTTTGAGATTATCGGAATTTTTCAGTAATATCGAAAGAGAACTCAACATATTCGGTGCGGAATATAATGCTTGTGCTTCCGGTAAGGGCATGTATATCATTTTATTGTTGAGTTCGGGGGAGTTTAAGTGAATGATGCCGCGAACAGGGTATTTTCCTGCTGCCGTTGCGGCATGATAACCTTGTCCTATCAGAATAATTGTATCATTAACCGAAAGTTTTAAAAAAGAAGCCAGTTTTTCCGAAACTAAAATTCCCGCATCATTTTCAGAGAGATATTTTCCGGCAACAACTTTATTTGCAAGTTTTGTCATTTGTGTTTCTTTTTCCGGTTTTATACCGATAACAATACTTCCTTTTGTTTGTTCTTTGTATGAAGCCAGTGCAAAGCTTTCGAGTCGGGGAACAACTTCTGCGACTTCCGGAATTTCAGCGATTGTTTTTTCAATTTCCGGGTTTTCGGGAAAGGTATTATTGATTATTTTATCGTCCCAATAGCCGGTTTTGTGAATTTGAATATGTCCGGTATAGGAAGAAACCACGTTTTTAATCATTTCGGCATAGGTGCCGAGCTGCATTGAGCGCATTATCATTGCAAAAAACAAGGCAAAAAATATTGAAGCTGCGGTAATCAACGTTCGACGTTTGTTACGCCAAATATTTCTTTTTGCTAATTTAAAAGATGACATAGTATGCTCTTAAAGTTATTTTAGGCGTTTCATATTTTGCTGTGTAAAGAAATTATCGCTTATCGGAATATCAAAAACCATTGAATTTATATCAACAATTGTTTTATGGTTTGGTTCGTCTGCCGGAATTATCTCAATATGTGTCGGAATTCTTTTTGAACCCATAAGTTTAACTTTTGAGGCAATATCTGTTTTTATTAAATATCCGTCTTCGTCATAATATTCCGATTTCATTTGGTTGTATTCTTTTTTGCTTATCCATTTTATCAATTTTCCCCAAATAACAACGGCATTTTCTTTCGGTGTCAGTTCAATTTTCCAACACTCGATGCCGTCAATTTTTTCCGAACCGATTATTTTATGTGTGTAATCATTTACAATCGAGGATTCTTTAAGAATATCATCGTTTGTATAATCGGACCCCATCCATCCTTGCGACATTAAAGACGGCGGCATTTTTATCAGGCGTGAAATTTTGGGATTCCAAGTCCACATTTCGTTTTTTCGTTTCAGAAAAGTCTGTCCTTTTTCTTTTGCGGGATAAGTGATAAGAGCCAAGGAATAATCGGTTCCTTTTCCCCATGTTTTAAATTTTAATGTTCGTTTCCATGTCGGACGAACAATGGTCATGGTCATTTCGCCGTATGTTGATTTACCTCTGAATTTTTCATCGGCTTTCTTAATTATTTCAAATGCATTTTGCGAAAGCAAAACTGTATTGAAAAATAATAAAAAGACTGTTGCGGAAATAAATATTTTTCTCATTTTACATTAATTTTTTTATAACAAATAATGAAAATATTCCAAATATAGGACAAAAAGCTTTAATAACATATAAGACACAGAATAAAGTTTTATATTCGCATTGATAAAAAAATAAAAATGAAGATAGGAATTACCGGGTTTTTTATTCTGTTTACTTTCAATTTTTCGGGGCTGCTTGCACAAAATAATGTGAAAGTTATAAAAATTGACGATTCTCATTATCCGAAAGTTAATATTTTTGTTAAAAGCAAAGAGCATCTTAATATATCTAATTCTAATGTTTTTGAAAACGGCAAAAAACAAGCTTTCAAAATAACTCCGGTTCTTCTTAAGGAAATAAAACGAGATATAAAAATATTATTTATAATTGACATTAATGCGTCAAAAAGAATAATAAATATAATGTTGAAAGAGGCAGAACGACTTAAGAAAACAGATGAGCTTAATATCGGAATTGTAAACACTAACAAAAAAGGTAAACGTTTTATTTTTTTTATAAGCCCTGAATTTAGTAAAAACAAAACTTTTTTTACCGGGTTTCTGAAAAATTATTTTCCCTTACTCAAAAAAAACAAAACAAAAGAAAACTGTGAAGAAAGTAAAAAAATAAAAGATTACCTGTTCTTGAAAAAATCAGAATTTGATAATATAGGAATTTTCATTATTTCTGAAAATAAAGACTTTTCTTTTGATTTTTGTTCCGGGGCGTTAAACAACGACCGCTTTCCTGTTTATTTTTTACAGACGGCAGATATAAAGACAAATGCAGAACAGAAAATAATAAAAATATGTCGAAAAACCGGCGGAATGTATTCTCAAATAAAAAAAGAAAAAGATGCTTTAAAAGAGTTAAGGAGATACACAGAAGACCTCTCTTATTTTTCAAAAACAATGAAGCCCGATTTTTATAAAATCTCACTTATCTTGTCTGCAAAAACAAAACGGTCCGAAATATCCCTGAATCTTAATAAAAATATCGTTGATGTTATTATCGAAAAGCCAAGTAAACTTCTTTTGACACAAAAGGAGCTTTTTTTAACAATTTTTTCCTCTGTTATGTTTTTATTGTTAATACTTGTTCTTATAATTTATAAAAAGAAGATAAAACAAACTAAACGATTAAAAGAAACGCAGTATGTGCCTGCTGCAAAGCCGATTGAAATAAATATAAAGGGAAAGGGCTTTAATAAGACATATTTTTTTGAAAAACACATTATAAAAATAGGAAGAGCAGATGATAATGATGTCGTTATTCCGGATATGACCGTATCGGCAAATCATGCTGTCATAAATAAAGAAGGCAGTGATTTTTATATCATAGATTTGGGAAGCACAAACGGTATTGTTGCAGACAAAAAGAAAGTTAAAAAATACAAACTTAAAGCAAAAGATATGATAAAACTCGGCGGAGTTGTTATGTTTATAAGAGTCTAATCACTCTTTATTTTTTGATAACAATAAGTTTTTTAAGGCAGATATTCCGTTTATAAAGTCTTTTTTTCTTATTATAAATGCCGACCACCCGATTCCGGTAAGTTTTGTAAAGAAATAAATTTGAAGTAAGGCAGACGTCAGATAGGAAAAAGATGCAGAAATACCGGCTCCGAAAATTCCGAACTCCGGAATTAAAAGTAATCCGCAGAAAACCGTTATTGCGAATCCCGCAGAAGCTGACATCATATTAAACTTTTGGTTTCCCGTGCCGGAAAAAAAGTGCATTATTATTAAATTTAGCGATAATGCCGCAATCCCGAAACTCAAACTTTTTATCACCGTATTAATTTCCGTAAAATCGTGCCCGAAAACAAATGAATAAAAAGAAGACGGGAGCATTGAAAAAACAAGCATTATTCCGGAAGATATCAAAAGAACGATTTTTGCCAGAGTAACCGTGAGAGAAACAGACTGCCTGAAATTGTTTGTATTTGAAATTTTTGAATATTGAACGAAAGAAATACTGCGGCTGATAATCAGCGTGCTTTCGCTTATTTGAACTCCCGCCGAAAAAATACCGAGAGCCTTTATCCCCAAGAAGTATTCAATAAAATAGTATCCCAACCGGTAATTCAATTTCTGAACTATTGCGGCAACAGTGTTATAGCCGCTTAATTTAAAGACCTTTATCAGCAAAAGCCTGAAGCCGTTTATTTTTTTGTCTTTTAAAAACTTCATAATACCGAACAGAGTAAGAAAAAAACCGACAGAATATGAAATATAAAGAGAAAAAACATAAGACATTACCGTTTTCTCTTTTAAAATAAAATATAAAACAGGCAATGAAACTATCATTGAAATTGTCTTGAGCAGGGAAATATAATTTACCGTTATTATTTTTTCTTTTCCCGCAAGAATTTTTTCATTAATATTTGCTCCCGACAAAATTAAAGACAGAGCCGAAACATGATAAATAAAATTTTTATCAACGACAGGCACAAGCGTTATGAAAATAAAAAAAACAAAAAACATTATAAATGTCCAAGCATATGAAATTATAAAAAGCTGAAAAACATTTTCTCTCGGAACAAAATAAACCAAAGCTCCGGAAACAAACCCCGTCAGAAGTATAAAAATTGATACGGCAAGGATAATTAAACTTATATTTCCGAGACCTTCGGCTCCTATTACATTTGAATTTAAGATAACAATTCCTAATGTCATACCGGCATTAAAGACTCTTACAAAAACAGTATTTAAAATATTTTTTATCAAAACGGGTTTATGCTGTAATGTTATTTTTTAAATATTTTAAAAAACATCGGTAAATTATTTTGCCTGTAAATGTAATAAATTTCCGAAGCAGCTCCCCATCCTTCAAAAAAACGGGCAACTCCGGGAACGGAAGAGCCTTCAAAATCCAAAATTAACTCATTACCGGCGTATTCTTCAATAAATGTATTAAAAATCTGAAATGAAGCAAACTTCTTCTTTCCTTCGGGTGAAGATGCTATTAACGGTAAGTAAATTCTGTTTCCGCAAAAAACAAAAACGGTAACGGAAATCAGCCTTTTATTTATGTTTCTCACCCCGTAAATTTTAACATTATGTTGTTCTTTTGCAAATAAAATTAAACGTCTTAATATCTTTAAATCCTTGTCGGAAAGAGCGTTTATGTTATTATCTTTTTTCAGAAAAACAGCTTCGTCAACAGAAATGTTTTTGTCCGTAATATTTTCAAATTTTTCGGATTTTTTGATATTTCGCTTTGTGTTTTGAGAAAAAGCCTTGTATAAATCTTCAAGTTTACTGTTTAAACACAGCAAATGATTTGGCTTTTTTGTGATATTTTCACCGGATATTTTATTTTGAGAATTTAAATGAACTATCTGATATTTATATCTTTCAGGTATTAATTTTAAAAAGTTTAAAATAATATTATTCGTAATTTTTAGGGAAGAAAAAACACCTGTTTGTTGAGTAAATTTCGGTTGTGCAATATATTTAATTCCGAATTTTTGCTTTTCGGGCAAAGGCATTACAAAATCATAGTTATCGGTAACTAAAGCCGACCAACCGGGAGAAACAATATCCAGCCAGCCGGAAAGGGCATAAATTCTGCTGTTTGCAGCGTTGCGTATCCTTCTGTCCCACAAAGGTTTGTTAATGTCTGCGTGTTTAATATATCTTATCTGCAAAGTATTATTCATTATGGGTTTTCAGTAAATTCTTTTTCCTTCTATTTCCGAAAATATAAAAATCTTCTTTTTTTGTTCCCGAAATATTGAAGTAAACCAACTTCTTGTTTAGCTTTCCTAAAACGGAAAAAAAAGAAGACAATCGAGACAATCTGCCCGAAGTCATCCACCGAATATCATAAAAAAAACCTTGCCGCTTGCTTTTATCAACCCTGCTTATATTCCCGTTTAAAATATGACTTTTTGTATTGTCGGGATACAACATTTTCTCCGAAAACTTAACACCGATAAAATCAGATATTCTTTTTAAAATAAATTCCGGATATACGGAAAGTTCTTCATAGCCCGCAGTCATTATTTTCAAATTGTATTTTTTCAGAACATATAGTAACTTTCGGTTTTCAAGATACCATCTTAAACCAAGAAAAAGCATCGGTTTTCGGGTTCGTGCGAAGCGAGAATAAATCCAGCTTCTGTAGTCTCTTGTTAAATATATTACTCTCAGGTCATATTCTTTATTCAAAAATCGGAGGTATGAATACGAATTTTTCGAACTGTCAAGTAAAATCATATTTTCCCCGTACTTTTCCGTAAAGGTCTCAATAAGTTTTTTATATTTATCTTCTGTTTTAAGTTCTGAAGCTGAAATTTTTTGCAGGTCTTTCCAAAAATCACAGCCAACACCTTTTTTTCCGCAAGAACAAGTTGACTTTTCGAAAAGTTCGGATGTTCTTTTTTTATTAAAAACAGCATAAACCTCTCCTAAGCCTGCAATTTCCGGATGACAACCCAATGCCATATCCAAAATTGTAGAACCGGAGTGACCTAAACCGGCTATATAAATAATTTTTTTCAAAAAAACATTTTGTGTTAAGTGCAAAAATAAGAATTTGTTTTGATTTAAAGATTTTACTGCTTATTAAGAGAAAAAACATTAATTTTACCTCAAGTTTAATATACAGTGAGCCAAACACAGCAACTTAAAATATATCAGGAGTTTTCAAAAACAGACAAAGGTCTTGTAAGAAACGAAAATCAGGATGCTTTTGCTTATTTTGAAAGTATTAACGGTGCTGTTTTTGCTGTTTGCGACGGAATGGGCGGAATTCCTGACGGAAAAAAAGCAGCATCTTTAACGCTGGAAAAGATAGAGTCATTTATTTCCGAAACGTGGTATGACAATGAGCGGTTACTGATATATGATGCCGTAAATTTTGCAAATACGGAACTTCGGGCAAAACTCGGACAGCCGGAAAAAAACATATATCCCGGAACAACCGTTGCCCTGGTTTTAATCAGAGATAATAAAGTTTTTTATGCACACGCAGGAGACAGCAGAATTTATTACAAAACAGGAAAAAAATTATTTCAGCTTACAGAAGACCACTCCTTAATCGGCAAACTTCTCAAAGAAAAAAAAATCACCGAAACAGACGCTCGAAACCATATACAAAAAAACATTATTTACAATGCTGTCGGAATAAGCGAAACTGTATCTGTTGACATTTGTGAAAAACCGTTGATTCCGGCAGATAACGATTATATTTTAATTTGTTCCGACGGGCTTACAAATGAACTTGAAGATAAAGATATTCTGAAAATAATACAAAAAGAAACAGACATCAAAAAAGCGGGAAAGCAATTAATAAAGAGAGCTTTAAATAACGGCGGTAATGATAATGTAACTGTAAGTTTAATTCGCTTTTATAATACCGGAAAAAAACCTAAACGGTCTTTTGCTTTCAAAAAAACCGACAAAAAGAAGAAACTTAAAAATATTGCTTTGCTGGGAATAATCTTTTTGCTTATTAATGCGTTTTTTATGTATAATTATTTTTTCATAAAAGACAAACCGTCAAAAAATACCGATAACATCATAAGTAATTCATCCGATTTAATTTTTAAAAAACACACAGATAATACGTACATATATTCTGTCGGAAGAAATATTTTTTCTTATCCCGGAGTTTATGAATATAATATTATTAACATTCTAAGGACTAACAAAAAGCAGGAATTTTATTTTTATCCCGGCGAACGATTTATAATTCCGCAAAATGTAAACGGCAAAAAATGATAGGTCAATTTGTAAATAATTATGAAATAGACGAAATAATTGACGAAGGCGGAATGTCAACCGTTTATCTCGGTATACACAGGCATCTAAAGAAAAAAGTTGCCGTAAAAATGCTGAATCCGGTTCTTCAAAAAAACCCTCAGTATAAAAAACGCTTTTTAAATGAAGCAAAACTCTTGTCAAAACTCAATCACCCGAATATTGTAACTCTATATGATTATATTGAAAACGACCAAGGTATTTTTATTATTACGGAATATGTAAAAGGGCAAACCCTTGATGAATACGTTGATTTGGTTTCGGGACCCATTCCTGAATCAAAAGCCGTAAAAATTATTTTACAGGTTCTGGACGCAGTGGGGCATATGCACTCTAAAAACATGATACACAGAGACATAAAACCCTCAAATATTATGATAACATCTGATAATACTATAAAACTTATAGATTTCGGGATTGCAAAACATCTGAGAAAAAATCAGGCACTCATAACTCAGGGAGGGTCAAAACTCGGGACGGCAATTTTTATGAGCCCGCAACAGGTTAAAGGGAAAATTCTGGACAGAAGAACGGATATATACTCAATCGGGGCAACGCTTTTTTATATTCTTACAGGACAATATCCTTACGATAAAAATTTAAGTGAATACGAAATTTATAACAAAATTGTAACCCAGCCCTTTCCCGACCCGCACTCTTTTTACATCGGAGTTTCCGACAAAATGCGCAATGTTGTAAGGAAGGCTACAGAAACACAGCCCCTCAATCGCTATCAGGCTTGCGATGAATTTAGTATAGATTTATTAAGTTCACAGAACAAACGAACAAGAGCTGCAACAATTTCTTTGCAGACAAAAATTATTGATTCGGCGGATTTTGAAATTAAAAAACCGAATCTCAGCGTAAGTTTTTGGCAGAACTTGATTATGCTTATAGCCGCAATTGCTTTTTCGGCAATTATTGTAAGCGGACTGTATTTTTTATCAAAAAAAGATGAACGCCGAGTTATTGATAATAATGCTTTTCTTCTTGAAGGAGACAGTTTAACGGCAAAAAAAATAGAAAGTCTTCACTACGGAGAAACTGTCAGAGTAATTAAAAAACCCGAAGACGGAATTATTATTAAGCCTTGGTATAAGGTTAAAAGCTTAAGAAATAAAATAGGTTGGGTTTATGCCGAAGATCTGGGGATTTCCCATACTTTTGTGCAAATTAACGCAATAATGGGAAACAGCATTGCCGGAAACCTAATACCTGCAAAATATAAACTTGCACTGCGAAATTACTTTGTTGAAAACCAATACTACAAAAATAATGAAACAGACTGGAAAATTTTTCCTGAAGAAAAAAAAGTATTTGAGATGAACACCGTTGCCTTCGGAGATTTTAACGATAATAAAAAAGAGGACTTTGCCGTAATACTCTCCAATACAAAAACAAAAGAACAACAGTTTTTAATAATTTTTGACAACGATGAAACCTTATCTGTTCACGTAAATGAAAACATAAAAATAAAAACAGTCAAAAAAGGCAGAAGAGGCGGGCGGTGGTATCTCGGAAATATGCTGAAAAGAACAAATGAAGCCGGAAAAACTTACGAAGCAAAAAAATATGAATATTTGCCGCATGACGGCATACTTCTTTATAAGGCAAAAACCAAAGAAAACCTAATTTACATTTATGATACCGAAGAAAAGATGATAAAATTTTATTCACAAACAAAATAAACCGAAGAATATATAATGCAAAACTTTATAAAAAAAATTGAACAAGCCGGAGAACTTATACGAATAAGCACAAAAGTAAACACGGAGCTTGAAATTGCCGAAATTGCCGACAGAATGTCTAAACAATACGGCGGAGGAAAAGCATTACTTTTTGAAAATAACGGAACAAATTTTCCGGTATTAATAAATGCTCTCGGCTCCGAAAAAAGAATGCAAATTGCCCTTAATGTCAGTAATTTCAATGAAATAGGGGAAGAGTTAGAGTCAATGTTCAAAAACATCACATCACCTAAAAAAGGATTTTTCGATAAGCTGAAAATGTTGCCGGAATTAGCATCAATTTCGTCATATATGCCTAAAACAGTTTCCGGAAACGGAAAATCGCAGGAAATTATACACAAAAATCCGGACTTATCAATATTACCGATATTAAAAACGTGGAGCAGAGACGGCGGAAAATTTATAACATTTCCTCAGGTTATTACGAAAGACCCTGTTACCGGCATACGAAATATCGGAATGTACAGGATGCAAGTTTTTGATAAAGACCTTACCGGAATGCATTGGCATAAACATAAAGTAGGGGCAAGGCATTTCAATGAGTACAAAAAACTCGGCAAAAAAATGCCCGTTGCCGTTGCCCTCGGCGGACATCCTGTTTTAACATATGCCGCAACAGCTCCTTTGCCTGATAATATAGACGAATATATGCTTGCCGGATTTCTTCGTAAAGAAAAGGTAAAGTTGGTAAAAGCAATAACCCAAGATATTGAAGTTCCGGCGGAAGCGGATATAATAATCGAAGGATATATTGACCCGGCGGAAGATTTTATTTGGGAAGGACCGTTCGGCGACCATACCGGATTTTTTTCCTTACCGGATTGGTATCCGAAATTTCACGTAACCTGTATTACACATAAAAAAGATGCTGTTTATCCGGCAACCGTAGTCGGTATTCCGCCGATGGAAGACGCTTGGATTGCCCGTGCAACGGAACGTATTTTTTTGGCTCCCATACGATTAACAATGTTGCCCGAATTAGCGGATATGCACATTCCCGATGCAGGAGTTGCTCATAACCTTACCCTTGTAAGCATAGAAAAAAGTTTTGCCGGGCATGCACACAAAGTAATGACAGCTTTGTGGGGTGCCGGACAAATGATGTTTAACAAAATGTTGATTGTTTTCGATAAAGATGTGAAAATAAGCAACTACAAACAGGCGGCAAAAATGTTTTCCGAAAACGTAAATCCGGCGGAAGATATTAATTTTATGAAAGGACCGCTTGATGTTCTCGACCACTCTTCAAATAAATTTGCTTACGGCAGCAAACTCGGATTTGATGCGACAAAAAAATACGATGAGGAAAAATCGGAAAACAAAAACCTTAAAATTAACACTAAAACTGTAGAAACAGATATTTTGAGCCTTAAAAATAAGTATCCGGAAATAAAAGAAATAAATGATGACCTTTTAAGACAGGATATTTCTTTTTTGTTTATTTCCGTTGAGAAAAGTAAAACAAACCATATTAAAGAACTTTCTCAGCAGCTTGTAAAAGAGGACGGTATTAAAAAGGTAAAATTTTTGATTTTTGTTGACTATCCCGTTAATGTTTTTGACATTGAACAGACAACGTGGATTTTTGCAAATAATACAGAACCTTTGCGTGATTGCTTTATTTTTAAATCCGAAAACCTCGGAGAAGTTTCGCACCTGGTAATTGACGGAACTCGAAAACGTGCCGATATTGATAATTTTAAAAGAGACTGGCCCGATATCGTAACTTCCGATGAGGAAATAATAAAACTTGTTGATAAAAAGTGGGAAGAGTACGGCATCGGCGAGTTTATTTCGTCTCCTTCCGAAAAATATAAACATTTGATAATGAGCAAAAATGCTGTTGTTGAATAAAAAATGCATCAAAAACATATTACATATAAAAAAGCATTGAACAAAGCAATGTATTTGTGCAGTAAGGCAGAAAAGTGTAAATCGGATATCAGGAAAAAGCTGTATGACTGGAAAGCTAACCCTGCAGAACACGATAAAATTATAAACGAACTTGAAAAGCAAAAATTTATAGATGAAGAGCGTTATGTAAAATATTATGTAAGAGATAAATTTGAGTTTAACAAATGGGGAAAAATAAAAATACGAACGATGCTTGTTCAAAAAAAAATATCTGAAACTTTAATTTGTAATGCACTTTCGGAAATTTCCGAAAAAAAATACAGAGAAACACTTAAATATATATTAAAACAAAAGCAGCACTGCATAAAAGGTGAAGACGAGTATAAGAAAAAACAAAAGCTGATAAGATTTGCAGCATCGAAAGGCTTTGAACCCGATTTAATTTTACAATTATTAGAGAAATAAAAAAATAGTTGTTATTTTAGCAGGCAATTATTTAAAAGATATGTTTGAAAAATACAACTCCCTGCTGTTACCATTAGACTCAATAAAACTTAACTTTAACGAAACCGGCTTAACAATAATGAATATTACTATTGCTTTTGTTATGTTCGGTGTTGCTCTCGGAATAAAACGAGAGCATTTTCTTCAAATATCCAAAAACCCTAAGTCGGTTATTATCGGACTTATAGCACAGTTTCTGCTGCTTCCGGCTATAACATATTTATTGGTTATTTTATTTAAGTTTCCGATTTCAATTTCTCTGGGAATGTTGTTGGTGGCATCTTGCCCCGGCGGAAATGTTTCCAATTTTATGACATCATTGGCAAAAGGAAACACTGCACTATCTGTAACATTGACGGCTTTTTCCGATTTATTGTCGATAATAATGACTCCCTTAAACTTTGTTTTTTGGGGAGAACTGTATATAAATACACTGCCTTTGGCAAATCCTGTTGAGATTCCGTGGCAACACGTATTTCAAACAATAATAATTTTAATGGGTATTCCTTTAACTGCAGGTCTTTGGTTTGCAAGAAGGTTTCCGGAGCTGACAGAGAAAATATTTAAACCCGTGAAATGGATATCAGTTGTTGCATTTTTAGGCTTTATTGCAGGTGCAGTAATTTCAAATTTTGCTCATTTTATGAATTATTTTATACTTCTTCTGCCTATTGTTTTCTTTCATAATATTATAGCTTTCGGAACCGGAAATGCAATTGCAAGAACATCTTTTTTGCCGATTTTGGACAGAAAAACCATTACGATAGAAACAGGTATACAAAATTCAGGTATTGCTTTAGTTTTGATTTTTAACAAACATATTTTTCCCGACGGCTACGGCGGTATTGCATTTATTGCAGCAATGTGGGGGATTTGGCATATAGCCTCAGGGCTTTTATTAAGTACTTGGTGGGCAAAACGAACAAAAAAACAAGAGATAAAAACTTAATTTCGCACCAATTCTATTAAAAATAAAAGAACCGACAAAAGCATCGGTTCTTTGCTTATTTACCTCTTTTCACTCATCAATTATCTTAATTATTTTACCGTCTTTATAGATTGCTGTTTTTATCAATCTTCTTTTTTCATCATAAAAATATTGCTTTCCGTCTATTAAATATCCGTTCTCAAAAAAGCCTTCTTTTTCTTTATCTTTAGTTTTGTTATAGAAAATATGATATCCGTTTCCCTGAAAAATTCCTAAACTGTCTTGCTCCGTAAAGTGAGAAGTAACATTGTCTTTTTCAATATTATTTTCTGTGCTGTCCGATATAATCGTTTTCTCTTTTATTTCATATATTGTTATTGAATCTTTTCCTGCTTTTCCGTTATGAAAAATTTTTTCGCATCTCAAAGATCCGTCTTCGTAATATTCCCTTATTATTCCGTTTTCTTTTCCGTCAACCCACTCTCCCTCAATTTTTAAATTTCCGTTTTCGTAATAATACTTTTGGTAACCGGAGCGTGTTCCGTATTCGTTATAGTTCCACACGTAAGAAAGTTTTCCGTTTCTGTAATAGGCTTTATATTTATTTACCCATTTGTCTTCAAGCCAAACCCCTTCTTCTGCAATATTTCCGTTTTCGAAATATGTTTTTGCCAGTCCGTATTTTTTTCCGTGTACGTATGTTATTTCCGATTTAAGACTTCCGTCGGCATAGTAAGACCTCCAAATGCCCTCTTTTTTTCCGTCAACATAATTCCCTTCCGATATTTTTTCCTCACAAAAAGGTTTGTGATTAATCCAATATCCTTGCTTAAAGCCGTTCTTATCAATAACATTTACTGTATCTCCGGCAAAAATTTCAAAACTTTGTGCCTCGGAAATAAAGAAAAAGCCGAATATTAAAACATATATGATGAGTAATCGTTTTTTCAATACCTTGTTCTTTTATTAGCCTATACGAAAAAACTGTGCCGGCGGTTTCATTTAATTTTATTTATTTTACCGAAAACGTTTGCATAAGTGTTTAAACCATTTCTTTTTGTTGTGTAATCCTTTGTTATTCAAACGGTTTTGTTTTCTTGCTGAGAAATAAAAAATTTTACGTAATTTTGCATTATATTTATAAATTTTTAAAATCCTCATAATGAAAAAGTTTCTTTATATTACAATTACGGTTACAGTTGTTGTATTTTCAGCATATTACACGTTCATTTATTTTGTTTCCTACAGCCAGGGATACAGAGCCGGAGAATTGGTAAAATTCAGTAAAAAGGGCGTTGTTTTTAAGACATGGGAAGGACAAATAAGTCAAGAAGCAACGCAGCCGCTTTGGAACTTTTCCGTTCAGGACAATAAACCGGAGGTAATAAGTAAATTAAAAGCCTTACAGGGAAAGCATGTAAACCTGACTTATAAAGAACGTTTCAAAACTTTTCCGTGGCTCGGAGATACAAAATATTTTGTTATCGCCGTTGAAGAAACCAGAGTTTCAAATAAAATTAATCCCGGTTCAGAGTCGGAAAATACAAAATTAGAGTCCTTACAAAAGGAAAATAAAATGCTGAAACAAAGAATTAAAGACCTTGAAACAACGATTGAAATTTTAAGAGGGCCCTCCGGAAATTAAGTTAATCCGTTATCTTGCAAAAGTTTCATACGGCGGTAAAATTCCGCAACATTTTTAAAAAGCCCAATCTTAGTCTGATTGAGCTTTTCAGGTAATTATTTTGGTGTTTTTATGTTTTGTAAATCTGTATCTATTTTTTCAGACGATACCAATACTGAGTTCTGCCTGCCCAGCCCCAACTGTCAAGAGACCCTCTTACATGCAGTTTGTCCGGGTTTTTCTCGTCTAACTCCATAGTGCAATGGTAAAACTTTCCGTTTCCGGGATCCATAATTTTTCCGCCTTCCAGCCCGTCATCTCCGGCTTTCATTTTTAATAAAATTACCATTCCTACAATCGGTTTATCCTTTAATGCACCTTTACACTTATCACATTTCTCGTCTTGAGGTTTATCAAGGAGCTTAGTTATTTTTCCGTAATAAAAACCGTTTTTGGCTTTATAAATTTTTACGTAAGACTTTGCATTTCCTGTTTCATCATCAATAGTTTTCCACATCCCCGTAATTTTTGATGCTTGTGCATAAACTTTGCCGGAATATAAACTTAAAGCAAAAAATACGGCAGTAACAATTAAAATTTTCTTTTTCATAATGTTTGTTTTTTATTTTAACTTCTTAAAGATAAAAACATTTTTTATAACAGCAATAATAATTACAAAATTTTGTGCTTTTTTGCTCTGAAAACCGTAAATTTGAGCAAAATTTTTAAGATTTTATGGAAAATATACTGGTAATAGGTGCAGCCGGTCAAATAGGCTCTGAGCTTACAATTGCTCTTCGAAAAATTTACGGAAACGAACATGTTTTTGCAACGGACATAAAAGATGTTCCTCAGGACATTAAGGATACGGGTCCGTCGGCAATTCTTGATGTTATGGACGACAAAAGATTAATTCACTTTGTTATTCGCCATAAGATAACACAAATTTACCACTTGGCAGCCGTTCTTTCCGGAAATGCGGAAAAATTACCCTTGCAGGCTTGGCACATAAACATGCAAAGTTTGCTGAATATTCTGGATCTGACTAAAGTTGTAGAAGACGTGCATCGTGTTTTTTGGCCGAGCTCAATAGCTGTATTCGGACCAACAACCCCTAAACAAAACACTCCCCAGCTTACAATCACAGAACCTTCTACAGTTTACGGCATAAGTAAATTAGCAGGAGAACGCTGGTGTGAATATTTTAATACTCGATACAATTTAGACATCAGAAGTATTCGTTACCCCGGACTTATTAGTTATAAAACAGAAGCCGGAGGCGGAACAACGGACTATGCCGTTGAAATATTTTATGATGCCGTAAGAAAAAAGCAATATGAATGTTTCTTAAAAGAAGATACGGCACTTCCGATGATGTTTATGCAAGATGCTGTTGAAGCAACGATTAAGCTGATGCAGGCTCCGAAAGAAAATATAAGCGTAAAATCAAGCTATAATGTCGGAGGAATAAGTTTTACCCCGAAGCAAATTGCTGATGAAATTAAAAAGCATATTTCTGATTTTGAAATATTTTATAAGCCGGATTTTCGTCAACCGATAGCTGATTCTTGGCCGCAAAGTATAGACGATTCTGTTGCACAAAAAGATTGGGGGTTAGAAACAAAGTTTGATATAAAAGAACTTACTCAGGTAATGCTTAACGGTGTCAGAGAAAAGTTTAAAAAGCAATAAAAAAAGACCTGTGCGTCTGTTGTTTTTGTTTGACAAAGTCTTGTATATTAGCCGGTTGGCAATATTTGTTTCGGGCAATTTTTTTTTCGATTTAATTTAAATATAAAGTTATTAACATATTTATTGTTTGTATATCAACTTTTTAAACAACGGGTTTTAAAAGGCGGGCTTTTAATCTTCTTTTATTTGATATATTTTTGTTCTTACCATTTTCACCCATATTTTTATTTAAGTTAGTATGCAAGTAAAAGATAAAACTACAGCTTTCAGCCCTGTGTCTGAAAAAGAAAAAAAGGGCTTTACATATGAAGAAGTTCTTCCTTATGCCCTGAAATATTTTAACGGAGACGAGTTAGCTGCCCGTGTTTGGGCAACTAAATATGCTCTTAAAGATTCTTTCGGAAATATTTACGAAAAAACCCCGGAAGAAATGCACCGCAGAATAGCAAAAGAAATTGCGAGAATAGAGCAAAAATATCCAAATCCGTTAAGCAGGGAAGAAATATATAACTTAATAAAAAACTTTAAATATATTGTTCCTGCCGGCAGCCCGATGTCCGGAATAGGAAATAACTTTCAAACAGTTTCTTTATCAAATTGTTTTGTTATAGGAGATGACGAGCCGGCTGATTCATACGGAGGAATATTAAAAACAGACCAAGAACAGGTGCAGTTGATGAAAAGAAGGGGCGGAGTAGGACACGACCTTTCTCATATTCGCCCGGGAGGGAGTCCGGTAAGTAACAGTGCGTTAACATCAACAGGAGTAGTTCCCTTTATGGAGAGATATTCCAACTCAACAAGAGAAGTTGCTCAAGACGGCAGAAGAGGAGCGTTAATGTTGTCAATATCAATAAAACATCCTGATGCAGAACATTTTATAGATGCAAAGTTAGAATCAGGGAAAATAACGGGGGCTAATGTGTCGGTTAAAATAGACAATGAATTTATGCAGGCTGTTATTGAAAACAAACCCTACCTACAACAATTTCCGGTTGATTCTGACAATCCTAAAATAAAAAAAATAATTGACCCCCGAAAACTTTGGAAAAAAATTATACATAATGCATGGAAATCTGCCGAACCGGGAATATTATTTTGGGATACCGTTATAGAAGAGTCTGTTGCAGATAGTTATGCAGATCAAGGATTCAAAACCGTATCTACAAATCCGTGCGGAGAAATCCCGCTTTGTCCGTATGACAGTTGTCGCTTGCTTGCAATAAACTTATTTTCTTATGTTGAAAACCCGTTTACCGAAGCCGCGACATTTAATTTTGACAAATTTAAAACACATGTTCGTTATGCCCAAAGAATAATGGATGATATTATAGACTTAGAGCTTGAAAAAATTGATAAGATTATTGAAAAAATAAATAACGATCCGGAAAAAGAAGAAATTAAACTGACGGAAAAACGACTTTGGGAAAATATTAAAAATAAAGCAGAACTAGGAAGAAGAACCGGCGTCGGAATTACTGCCGAAGGGGATATGCTTGCAGCTTTAAACTTGCAATACGGCAGTGATAATGCAACAGATTTTTCCGTCTTGGTTCATAAAACATTAGCTGTTGAAGCATATCGATCATCTGTTGAAATGGCAAAAGAAAGAGGAGCTTTTAAAATATACAATACCGAAAAAGAAAAAAACAATCCGTTTATTAACAGAATAAAAGAAGCAGATAAAGAACTTTATGAGGAAATGGTAAAGAGCGGAAGAAGAAACATATCTTTGCTGACTATTGCCCCTACAGGTTCCACCAGTATTCTGACAAAAACAACTTCCGGAATAGAACCTGTATTTATGCCGTTTTACAAAAGACGCAGAAAAGTAAACCCTAACGATAAAAATGTAAATATAAGTTTCACTGACGAAACCGGAGATGCATGGGAAGAGTATAATGTTTTTCACCATAACTTTCTTAAATGGATGGAAATAAACGGTATAGATACCGAAGAAGCAAAAACATTCGATAATGATAAAATCCAAGAACTGGTAAAACAATCTCCGTATTATAAAGCAACGTCAAACGATGTTGACTGGATTAAAAAAGTTCAGTTGCAAGGAAAAGTGCAAAAATGGGTTGACCATTCAATAAGTGTTACAGTGAATTTACCCAAAGATGTTTCTGTCGATTTAGTCGGAGATGTTTATTTTGAAGCATGGAAAAGCGGATGTAAGGGCGTAACGGTATACAGAGACGGCTCTCGCGACGGTGTTTTAATTTCTGCCGATAATAAGAAGACTCAAAAAGAACAAAAACATGAAAAACGACCGGCTGTTTTAGAAGCTGATGTCGTAAGGTTCAACAATAATGATGAAGAGTGGATAGCTTTTGTAGGACTGAAAGACGGTAAGCCTTACGAAATTTTTTCCGGAAGGACCGAAGAAGATGCTTTACCTGTTCCTAAATCTGTTTCAAAAGGAGAGATTATTAAACACCGCTTTGAAGACGGAAGTAAAAGATACGACTTCAGGTATAAAAACAAATTCGGATTTAATATTACGATTGAGGGCTTATCGTATAAATTTAATCCTGAATTTTGGAATTATGCCAAATTAATTTCCGGAGTTTTGCGCCACGGAATGCCTATTGAGCATGCAGTTAATCTAATCTCATCCTTACACTTTGAGACAGATACAATAAACACCTGGAAAAAAGGTATTGAAAGAGCTTTAAAAATTTATATTCCCGACGGAACAAAAGCAAAAAAAGGCTCTGTTTGTCAGGAGTGCGGCTCTGATTCTCTGGTTTACGAAGAAGGCTGTTTGAAATGTCAGTCGTGCGGATATTCTAAATGCGGTTAAAATTTTGTTTGCTTTTTTATAAAGTAAGGCTGCCTGAATTTTCAGGCAGCCTTTTATTTTTAAACGCATACTTGTAACAGGACGGCTATTCGGATTTAATTAAAAGTAAAACTGTAAGCAACAGAGGGAATAACAGAAAATAAAGCCAGCCTTACAGCTTCAAACTGCGAAGAATTTTCATTTACGGGTCTGAACGTTATCTGATAAGCATTTTTTCTGGCATATACATTATAAACAGAAAAATTCCAGCTTGACTTCCAATGTTTTTTCTTCTTGTTATAATAAGTTATACTGAAATCTCCGCGATGATAATCAGGCATTCGATAACCGTTACGTTCTGTGTATAACTGCACTATGCGCCCGTCAATAATATACCTTCCCGACGGAAATGTAACTGCATCACCGGTATAATAAACCCAAGTTGCCGCAAAACTCAAACGCTTATTCAAATTATAAATTGCCGTTATAGAAAAATCATGAGTTCTGTCATGTCGGGCGGGAAATGAAAGACCGTCATTTATTTCATCAAAAATACGTTCTGTTTTTGACCATGTATAGCTAATCCATCCTGTTAAGTTACCTGTTTGTTTTTTAAAATAAAGTTCTGTTCCGTATGACCATCCTTTTCCGAAAACAAGTTCTGCTTCCAAATATTTATTAACCATAACATTGGCTCCGTTCCTGTAATCTATTACATTTTGTAAATCCTTATAATAAATTTCAACGGAAGTTTCAAACATATTATTTGAAATGTTTTTGTAATAACCGGCAGAATATAAACTTGCTGTTCCGGGCGGAACGAGTTTGGTGGCAGGATACCAAATATCTGCCGGGGTAGATGCGGTTGAATTTGACAGAAGGTGTATGTATTGAGCATTTCGCGTATATGCAAATTTTACGGAATTTCTGTCGTTTATTATATAATTTAAAGAAAAGCGAGGCTCCGTATTTTTGTATGTTTTTATTATTTCATTATCGGAATACTGAACAGAATCAACCGGATCTTGCCGGTTGTTAAAATCATAAACGGTTCCGGGACCCAAAACACAAAAAGCCGACAGACGCAAACCGTAAATAACTTTTAAGTTTTTAAGAACATCAAACTCGTGAGATAAGTATGCGGCATTTTCAAAAGCATATTTATTGTCAACTTTTATGTCGTTTAAAAAATTTACTTCGCTTGCATCAACTTCTCCGGGCAAAAAGGTATGGTAAACGGAACTTATTCCGAAACGAAATAAATTCTTGCTGTTATAAAAATATTGGAAATCTTCTTTAAGGTGAAAATCTCTTATTGCAGAGTTCAGTTTAACTTTTCCGGAGTCGGCAAAAAAACCTATACCGACCTGATAATCATATTTACTGTAAATTAAAGACGTGTTTAAAAACAACTTATTGTTGAATATATGATTCCAGCGAGCCGTTCCTGTAATATTTCCCCAATTCATATTCATAATATCACTGAAACCAAAAACGTCTCTTCCGAAATATCCTGAAAGAAATATCCTGTTATTTTCATTTATTTTTCGGCTTATTTTTGAATTAAAATCATAAAAATAGAGAGTGCTGTTGCGCTGCTCTTCTTTCGGAGCAAATGACAGAAAAAGGTCGGCATAAGTTCTTCTGCCTGAAACTATAAGAGAAGATTTGTTTTTAACAATCGGTGTTTCAACGGTTAAGCGAGAGGAAATAAGTCCTATCCCTCCGTTTGCCGTGAATTTTTTTGAATTTCCGTCATTCATTTGAATATCCAAAACAGAAGACAACCGTCCTCCGTACTGTGCAGGTGCCGTTCCTTTGTAAATTTTTACATTTTTTACTGCGTCAGAATTAAAAACCGAGAAAAAACCCATTAGATGCGAAGCGTTATAAACAGGAGCTTCGTCAAGGAGTATAAGGTTTTCATCAGCACCTCCGCCTCTTACAAAAAAGCCGCTGCCGCCTTCTCCCGCCGGTTTTATTCCCGGTAAAAGCTGTATTGTTTTCAGAATATCCTGTTCGCCGAAAATTACGGGAATCATTTTTGTATCTTTCGGGCTGATTCTGTTAATGCCGGTTTCTGCAGCTTTTATATTTTTGTCGGCAACTTCACTGACTATCGTAACCTCACCGAGTTCACTGTCAACAGGAGAAAGCTCTGCGTTTATTGTCTGATTTTTTTCGCTACCCAATTTTGCGGTAAATTTCGCATAACCGATACTGTTATAATGCAGCTCTTTTGTTCCGGCAGGAACTGTCAGAGAGTAGAAACCGTAAGTGTTTGTTACGGTTCCGAATTTTCCGTTATCTGAGTTTATAAATGCATTTATTACAGCTTCACCGGTTTCAGAGTCGGTAACAGTGCCTTTTATTGTTATATTCTGCGAAAAGCCGAAAAAAAATAAGGACAGAAAAATATTTGTTAAAAAAACGTGCTTCATTTTCTGTTTATAACGGTATAACCCTGTTTAAATACAATTATTCGTCGGAGGGTCCGTTTTTTAATCTTTCCCTTATTTTCTTTTCAATCTCTTCCGATAATTCAATATTATCCGTAAGAAGTTTTTTTACGGCTTCTCTTCCTTGTCCCAATTTTGTATCACCGTAACTGTACCAAGAGCCGCTTTTTTGAATAATATCGTATTCTGAACCTAAATCTATAATTTCGCCGATTTTTGATATTCCTTCTCCGTAAATAATGTCAAATTCTGCTTTTTTGAAAGGCGGAGCAACTTTGTTTTTAACAACTTTAACTCTCGTTTTGTTTCCCGTAATATCGGCATCGTCTTTTATCTGACCGATTCTTCTTACATCGAGCCTTACGGAAGCGTAAAATTTAAGAGCATTTCCTCCTGTAGTGGTTTCGGGATTTCCGAACATAACTCCGATTTTTTCTCTTAACTGATTTATAAATATTACGCAAGTATTTGTTTTTCCTATGTTAGATGTTAATTTTCTCAATGCCTGAGACATTAATCGAGCCTGTAACCCCATTTTAGAATCACCCATATCTCCTTCAATCTCTGCTCTCGGGGTAAGGGCTGCAACTGAATCAATAACTACGATATCAACAGCTCCCGAACGGATAAGATGGTCGGTTATTTCAAGAGCTTGCTCTCCGTTATCAGGTTGAGACACAAGTAAATTATCTATGTCAATACCTAAGTTTTTGGCGTAAAAACTGTCGAATGCATGTTCTGCGTCAATAAATGCAGCAATACCTTCTTGTTTTTGAGTTTCGGCAATAATGTGGAGAGCCAATGTCGTTTTTCCTGAAGATTCCGGACCGTATATTTCTATAACTCTTCCGCGAGGAACTCCGCCGACACCTAAGGCATAGTCCAGCCCGATGGAGCCTGTGGATATTGCAGGTATATCTACCACAGCGCTTGAGTCTAACTTCATTATTGTTCCTTTCCCGAATTCTTTATCAATTTTATTTAATGTTGACTGCAATGCCTGAAGTTTTGCAGCTTTCGTATCTTGTTCTTTTTTTGCCATTGTTCTTTTTTACCGTTATGTGTTTTATTTCTCTAATTCTTTCATAATCTGCTCGTAGTGTTCTTTTGTTTTTACCTTAGGAAAAACTTTTAAAACAGTTCCTGTTTCGTCTGTTATAAATGTTGTTCTGCGGACACCTTCGTAAGTTCGTCCGTACATCTTTTTTTCTCCCCAAACACCGAGTTTATTCATAATTTCTTTTTCAGTATCAGAAATTAATTTAAAAGGCAGCCCTAATTTTTCTGAAAATTTACGGTGAGATTCTTCTGTATCCGGACTTATGCCTATTACCTCAAACCCCTTTTTTTTAAGTTCGTCGTAATGCTCTTTAAGATTTTTTGCTTCGTTTGTACATCCGGGTGTATTGTCTTTCGGATAAAAATACAGAATTAATTTTTTGCCTTTTATTTCTTCCGGATTAATTATTTTATGAAAATCCGGTATTTTATCTCCTTCTTTTAGTTTTATCATAATTTCAGAAATTAATATTATCTGCAAAAGTATTGTAAATTTCGGTATTTAGCAGTTGTTATCCCCGTAAAATTAAAAAATATTCCCGAAAATGAAACTTTTTTTACAAACCTGCGTATACCCAAATAAAGAAACCTTTAAAATCTTAAGCTATGAACGAAGACGAAAAAAAAATTCAGACAGACGAAACAACAGAATCCGTAGTTGATGACTTATTGGAAAAATTTATCAAATTAACTAAGGTTGATGAGGAGTAGTTAATTTTTTCATAATATTTACGGTTAATAAATTAAACATAAGTTCAAAAAGGACACAGTTAAATTCTGTGTCTTTTTTTATTTTAACTAATATCCATTCCTCTTTTTCTTAAAACCTCTTCCAGCAAATCAAAAGTTGATAATATTTCCGGTTTGCCGTTTATAACAGCAACATTGTGCTCAAAGTGTGCAGAAGGCATATTGTCTGCTGTTACAATTGTCCATCCGTCAGGCAACTGGCGAACATTTTTTTTCCCGAGATTTATCATCGGTTCTACGGCAAGAACCATTCCTTCCGTAATTTTGGAACCTCTTCCTCGCTTTCCGTAGTTAGGAACAGAAGGCTCTTCGTGTAAACTTTTTCCCAAACCGTGTCCGGTAAGTTCTCTCACTACCGAATATCCTTCTTTTTCAACGTAATTTTGAATTGCATATCCGATATCTCCTATTCTGTTTCCGGTTTTTATCGCTTCAATTCCGATATACAGAGATTCTTTTGTTATTCGTAAAAGTTTTGAAATTTCCGGTTTCACATTTCCTATCTTAAAAGAATAAGCATGGTCTCCGTGAAATCCGTTTTTTAAAACACCGCAGTCAACCGAAATTATATCTCCGTCTTTCAAAACATAATTTCCGGGAATACCGTGAACAACTTCTTCGTTTACCGAAAGGCATAATGTAGCGGGGAATCCGCCGTATCCTTTAAAAGACGGTATTCCTCCGTTGTCTCGTATATACTCTTCTGCAAGAGTGTCCAGTTTTTTTGTTGTTATACCTTCGTCTATATATTCTGCAATAAGAGCCAGTGTCTTTGAAACAGAAAGGGCACTTTCTCTCATTAACTCAATTTCTCGGCTTGTTTTAGTGTAAATCATTTTAATGCGGTAAAAACACAAAGATAATATTTAAAATAAAAAGCGGACAAAATTAATTGTCCGTTTAATGATAGTCATCGTATCACAGCTTTAATATAAGAGAACTTTATTTTAATATAATTGTCTGATTGTCGACATAGTAATACGATGACTTACGGATTTAATATACCGTTTATTCTATTTCGTGCGGAGAAGGAACGTCTTTAACCACATTCATAAAAGTTCCGTCCTTCTTAAAGCGGATATCGTAACGTTGTCCGTCTTTTTCTGCTTCTACAACATACCCGACAAGCTCTTTTCCGCCTTTAATATATTTTTCTGTTTCTTTTACAATGTAGTCAGAAAAATCTGTTGTTATTTTCTCTTTTGCGAGTTTCGGAACTTGGTCAAAAGTTATAACTTTTGCTTCCAGTTTTTCTTGCATAAACATTTCCTGAACATAATAGGTTCCTGCACCTGCAAAAAATCCTAAGGCTGCAAGAAGAGATATTTTTTTCATATACCAAATAAAATCTATTTTTTCCATTCCCATAGCGGCAACTCCGGCTGCAGAACCTATAATCAGAATGCTGCCGCCTGTTCCTGCCGTATATGCTATAAACTCCCAAAAAATACCGTCTTGCATATA
>Ga0256840_1001243_pt1 | contig 24461 bp, 21 predicted proteins | sample 355202metaG_FD_185969 | JGI IMG/M metagenome (GOLD analysis project Ga0256840, IMG submission 185969) | Hydrothermal vent microbial communities from Mid Atlantic Ridge, Atlantic Ocean - 355-202 | ecosystem: Environmental > Aquatic > Marine > Hydrothermal vents | place: Atlantic Ocean: Mid...
AATTCCTCCAGTTAAAAAATCTGGTATCAACGTAAAACTCTTTCCTCTTAAATGCTTAATTGAAGCATCTATTAATTCTTTAAAATTATGCGGTAATATTTTGGTTGAAAGCCCTACTGCAATCCCTTCTGCTCCTTGAGCCAATAACATAGGGAACTTTACAGGTAAATCTACCGGTTCTTTTCTTCTTCCATCATAAGAAGATTGCCATTCTGTAGTTTTAGGGTTAAAAACAACATCCAATGCAAATTTTGATAAACGTGCTTCTATATAACGTGAAGCTGCTGCACGATCACCAGTTAAAATATTTCCCCAGTTCCCCTGCATATCAATCAATAGTTCCTTTTGACCAATTTGCACCATTGCATCGGCAATTGAGGCATCACCATGAGGGTGATATTGCATAGTATGCCCAACAATGTTTGCCACTTTATTGTAGCGCCCATCATCTAAATCTTTCATTGAGTGTAATATCCTACGCTGTACCGGTTTAAAACCATCTTTAATGGCAGGTACTGCACGTTCTAAAATAACATACGAAGCATAATCTAAAAACCAATCTTTATACATTCCCGTAACTTTGGTAATGGTTTCTTGATTTCCAAATTCCTCGTTTAACTCTTTATTACTCCCTTCTTCTTGCATTTTATGCCTCTTCTATAATATCTAATTCAACTTTTAAATTTTCTATGATAAATTTTTGCCGGTCAGGTGTATTCTTTCCCATATAAAACTCCAATAATTTATCAATAGACATTTCTTTATCGAGCATAATAGGATCCAATCGAATATCTTTACCTATAAAATGAACAAATTCATCTGGAGATATTTCTCCCAATCCTTTAAATCGAGTTATCTCAGGTTTTCCCTTTAATTTACCCATTGCATGTTGCTTTTCTTCAGGTGAATAGCAATAAAACGTTTGTTTTTTATCACGTACTCTAAACAACGGTGTATCTAAAATAAACAAATGCCCTTCTTTAATTAACTCAGGGAAAAATTGCAAAAAGAACGTAATTAACAACAATCTAATGTGCATACCATCTACATCAGCATCAGTAGCAATTACAATATTGTTATAACGTAAATCTTCTAAACCATCTTCAATATTTAGTGCTGCTTGTAACAAATTAAATTCTTCGTTTTCATACACTATTTTTTTACTCATATTGTAGGAGTTTAAAGGCTTTCCTCGTAAACTAAAAACGGCTTGTGTATTCACATCTCTAGATTTTGTGATAGAACCACTTGCTGAATCTCCTTCGGTAATAAACAAGGTGCTTTCTAAACGATTGTCTTTTTTTAAATCGTTTAAATGAACTCTACAATCTCGTAATTTTTTATTGTGTAAACTTGCTTTTTTTGCACGTTCACGTGCTAATTTTCTAATTCCAGATAAATCTTTTCGTTCTTTTTCAGCTTGTAAAATTTTCTTTTGAATTTTTTCAGCAACATCAGGATTTTTATGCAAATAGTTATCTAAATTCGTTTTTACAAAATCGCTAATAAAAGCACGAACCGTAGGCAACCCACCTCCCATTTCGGTGGAACCTAATTTTGTTTTGGTTTGACTCTCAAAAACAGGCTCCATCACTTTTACACTAATCGCTGAAACAATAGATTTTCGAATATCTGAAGCTTCATAATTTTTACCAAAAAAATCACGTATTGTTTTTACAATAGCCTCTCTAAAAGCATTTTGATGTGTTCCTCCTTGTGTAGTATGTTGCCCATTTACAAAAGAATGGTATTCTTCACTATATTGAGCTTTACTATAGGTTATAGCAAGTTCAATATCTTCTCCTTTGAGGTGAATAATTGGGAACAACATAAACTCATCAGCAATATTTTCTTCTAATAAATCTTTCAATCCATTTTCTGAAAAATATTTTTCCCCATTAAAAACAATTGTCAACCCTGTGTTTAAATACACATAGTTTTTAATCATTTTTACAATGTATTCACTTCTGTATTTATATTTGGAAAAAATTTCTTTATCTGGTACAAAGGTTACTTTAGTCCCTTTACGTTGGGAAGAATCGTGAGCTTTTTCATTTGTTGTGATATCTCCTGCTGAAAATTCAGCAAAAGCTGTTTGTCCATCACGAATAGATTGTACCTTAAAATATGATGAGAGTGCATTAACAGCCTTGGTTCCTACTCCATTTAACCCTACAGATTTTTTAAATGCACGAGAATCGTACTTCCCTCCAGTATTCATCTTTGAAACTACATCTACCACTTTCCCTAGCGGAATACCACGTCCATAATCACGAACAGTAACGGTATTCTCTTTTACTGAAACTTCAATGGTTTTTCCGGCTCCCATTACGTATTCATCAATGGAGTTGTCTAATACTTCCTTTATTAAAATATAAATTCCATCATCAGGTGATGAACCATCACCTAATTTACCAATATACATTCCCGGACGCATTCTTATATGCTCTTTCCAATCGAGTGAACGGATATTATCCTCAGTATATGCTGCTTGTTTAGCCATTTATTTCTATAATATTCTTGAAGAGTCGCTAAAGTACAATTTTGACTTAAAATATAAAAAGAAGTCTATTAAAATAATTATTAACAACCAAGTTGTATAAACTTTGTTGCGAATGTAGTGAAATAAGAAATATTAAAGTTTAAATGACATGACTCCTAAAAAGTTTAACCAAAATTATCTAACCTTTACAAAGGTATATATATTTACAAATTGCATGTCACCTTTATTCAGTAGTTATTAAACTTTATAAAACATATTTTACTTTTTATACAATATTCATCATCTTTAAATGTTTATCTCAAAACAATTCTATTTATTTATGCGGTATATGGCATTTTGCACTTAGGTAAATAAGAATATAAAAGCCATCATTAGAATGAGTAAATTAAAAAAGAATGCTTTTGTCTTAGTACTGTTAGTTCAAATCTTTATATTTTCTACTGAATCAACTTATGCTCAATTTTCTATTGGCACATCTTATGGAATTCAAATACCTGGAAGGCAAGACCTTAAATTTAGACGCTATCAGGATGGCATCTTAGAAGAGAACATAAAAACCACAGAAGTACATTCATCTGTTACGCCAATTTTTAATATAAATGCAACTTATTATTTTAAAAAATTTGGGATTAGATTAGACTATTATGGGTGGGAACATATAAGCGAAGCTAATGAATTTCTGACTAATGAACTTCCTCCTTTCTATAGGATAGAACAAGGTAGAGAAGCCTTTTTCTTTAGTGTTTTACGTAAATACCGTTTCCCTTTTTTGGGTAAAAACAGTAATCAATCTTCCGAGAAATATTCATTTTTTGGAATAGGAATTGGAGAAACATTAACAGAAGTAGAACAAGGAAGAACACAGTGGAGAGCTGCATTTAAATTATCTTACAGTCTTTCATTACCTATAGCAAAAAAGGTAAGAGCTTTATTAGAGTTTAATTATTTACTCACCAGAGACATAGATACATTGCCAAATAAAAACGGATGGTTTGTAGATACATCAGGAAGGTGGTTTCCTTTTAGATTTGGACCACATTGGGATACACGTTACTATACATTTCAATTAGGATTACAATGGAATCTTTTTTAATTGATTTTTACAATTCGCTTTCTTAAACTTTATTTATATCTAAAATCACATCTTTAAAAGGCTTCATATATGAGAGGTAGAAGGCAATAGTTTGTTTTATAGGAAAGAATTACAACAACTAAACATTAAAACGGAAATTCATCATATCTCCATCCTGTACAATATATTCTTTTCCTTCAACGCGCATTTTACCAGCTTCTTTAACTTTGGCTTCGCTACCATAAGTAACAAAGTCGTTATAGGTTATAACTTCAGCACGAATAAATCCTTTTTCAAAATCGGTATGAATAACGCCTGCTGCTTGTGGTGCTGTATCTCCAATATTTATAGTCCAAGCACGTACTTCTTTAACTCCTGCAGTAAAATAGGTTTGTAAGTTTAATAATTTATAAGCAGCTCTAATTAAAACGGAAGCTCCAGGTTCTTTCAAACCTAAATCTTCTAAGAACATTTGGCGTTCTTCAAACGTTTCCAACTCGGTAATATCAGCTTCTGTTCCTACGGCTAAAATAATAACTTCAGCATTTTCATCTTCTACAGCTTCTTTTAATGCTTTTACATAATCATTACCATCAACTGCTGAATTTTCGTCAACATTACAAACATACAGTACAGGCTTATCCGTAATTAATTGCAATGGCTTAATATACTCTTCACGCTCTTTATCTGCTAACTCAATGGCTCTTACTGAAACTGCTGCTTCCAATCCTGCTTTTACTTTTTCTAGCACATCTAGCTCTTTTTGAGCTTCTTTATTTCCTGTTCTTGCATTTTTTTTAACACGATCTATTCTTTTTTCTAAAGATTCTAAGTCTTTTAGCTGCAATTCAATATCAATAGTTTCTTTATCTCTTACTGGGTCAATAGTGGTATCAACATGGACAATATTGTCATTATCAAAACAACGAACTACATGGATGATTGCATCTGTTTCACGAATATTTGCCAAAAACTGATTCCCTAAGCCTTCCCCTTTACTTGCTCCACGAACCAATCCAGCAATATCAACAATATCAACTGTTGCTGGTAGTACACGCTCAGGATTTACCAATTCTTCTAATTTTACCAATCTATCATCTGGGACATTTACAACTCCTATATTTGGCTCAATAGTACAAAATGGAAAGTTTGCACTTTGTGCTTTTGCATTTGATAAACAATTAAATAAGGTTGATTTCCCTACATTTGGTAATCCTACAATTCCTGCCTTCATAATTTTATTTTTAGCGCTGCAAATATAGCATTTACAATTACAAAAGTGCAAAAAAATATAGAAACAATATAACCACTTAAATAACCTTAATAAAAATACAAATTATACTTCCAAATAAAATAAATATTACAAAAAAAATAGTTGAAATAATTTTTAGGCTTTGTACTTTTTAGTACATTGCCCCTTAGCTTATGATACAATTTATATTAAACAACGAAGTTATTAAAACAACCGCAAATGCGGGAATAACTTTGGTCGATTTTATTAGAGACCATCAACAATTAAAAGGAACAAAAATTGGTTGTAGAGAGGGTGATTGTGGAGCCTGTACAGTTTTAGTTGGCACATTAAATAACTCCAAAATATCCTATAAAAGTATTACTTCTTGTATTTCACCTTTGGGAAATGCGAACGGAAAACATATTGTAACCGTTGAAGGAATTAATTTACCTGAAAACTTGAATTTTGTGCAAAAAGCAATCACTAGTAATTACGCTACCCAATGTGGCTACTGTACTCCTGGGTTTGTGGTTTCTTTAGCTGGTTATGCTTTAGATAAATCGTCACAAACAACAGCAACTTATAATGATGCTATTAGTGGTAATATTTGTAGGTGTACAGGATACAAATCTATTGAAAAAGCAGCCATCTCAGTAGACAAAAAACTAATAGATAAGGACGATAAAAATCAAATTTCTTGGCTGATAGAGGAGGGGTTTTTACCTGCTTATTTTAAAGAAATCCCTCAAAGATTACAACAATTACAACCAACTGAATTGGCAAAAAAAGGAACAATTATAGCTAATGGAACAGATGTATATGTCCGCAATGCCGATCGACTTTCAGAAGAAAAAGTACATTTAATTTCTGAAGAAAAAGCGTTAAAAGGTATTGTATTCACTAAAGATAAATGTATTATTGGCGCCAATACAACCGCAACAGAGATTTTACAAAATGAACAATTAAATATTATTTTTCCTTCACTTAAAAAATTTCTGAAACTAATTTCTTCTGAACAAATTAGAAATATGGGAACTTTGGGGGGTAATTTTGTAAATGCCTCACCTATTGGCGATATGTCTATCTTTTTTTTAGCATTAAACAGTGAACTAACTATACAGCATTCAAGTGGTAGTATCCGAAAAATACCATTTCAAGAATTTCATAAAAATTACAAAGTTGTTGATTTGAAAGAAGGAGAGTTAATTATCGCTATCTCATTTAATACTCCAATAGCTAATTTTAATTTTGAAAAAGTAAGCAAACGAACGCATTTAGATATTGCTAGTGTGAATGCTGCTTGTGAAATTTCAGCTAAAAACAATGTTATCTTACATGCACACTTTTCTATAGGCGGTGTAGCTCCAATTCCAAAATATCTTTCAAAAACCAACCAGTTTTTAAAACACAAGACCATTAGCATCTCCACTATAAAAGAAGCTGAAAAAGTTCTGCAGTCTGAAATTAACCCTATCAGCGATGTTAGAGGAACTGAAACATACAAGCGAACATTGGCTAAACAACTTTTTTACGCCCATTTTATTGAATTATTTCCTCAACTAATTAATTTTCAAATCTTAGTATCCAAATGAACCGAGCATACTAAATGTTGAAGTAAAACAAGTTGATGAATAGCGAACAGCATATGTTACCGCTAAAAAATAATGTTTAAACATATGAAAACAATGAAAAATATAGATTCCTTTGGACACGTTAGAGGTGAATCTCTTTTTGTAGATGACATTACTACCTTACAAGGTACCTTATATGGTGTAACATTTGATTCCCCAAAAGCACATGGAACCATAAAAAATATAGATTATTCTAAGGCGGAAAGCTTAGAAGGTGTGGTAAAAATATTTACGTACAAAGATATTTTAGGGGAAAATCAAATTGGAGGTGTTATTCCTGATGAACCTTTGTGGGCAGAAGATGAAGTGCATTTTGTAGGACAGCCTATTGCTTTTATTGTTGCAACATCTGAAGCTATTGCAAAAAAATCAAGAACTCTTATTACCATTGAAATTGATGAGAAACCTGTTATTACCACAGCGAAAGAGGCAAAAGAAAAAGGTAGTTTTATCAATGCTCCTCGTTCATTTAAATTAGGAAATACAACCACTTCCTTTTCAAATTGTGAGTATGTAATTGAAGGTGAAACTTTTTCTAACGGACAAGAACATTTGTATTTAGAAACTCAAGGTTGTTACGCTGTTCCGATGGAAAATGGAAACATTAAAATTACCTCTTCAACACAAGGCCCAACTTCAGTTCAAAAAACAGTTGCGAAGGTGTTAGGTATCTCTATGCATAAAATTGAAGTTGATGTTATTCGTTTAGGAGGTGGTTTTGGAGGAAAAGAAGATCAGGCAACACCTTGGGCGGTTATGGCTGCAGTTGCGGTACAAAATTTAAAAAAGCCTGTAAAATACATTTTAAATCGCCACGATGATTTACGTATGACAGGGAAACGTCATCCGTATGAATCTACTTTTAAAATTGGATTGTCTAAAGAGTTGAAAATTCAAGCTTTTGAAGTTGAATTTCTTCAAAATTCAGGGGCTGCAGCAGATTTATCGCCTGCAATTGCAGAGCGCACCTTATTTCACGCAACCAACAGTTACTTTATTCCCAATGTAACTACAACTGTACATAGCTGTAAAACAAATTTACCGCCAAACACCGCTTTTAGAGGTTTTGGAGGGCCACAAGGAATGTTTGTTATTGAAGCAGCAATTGCCAAAGCAGCTGAAGAAATAGGAGTTGATAAAAAGAAAATTCAAGAGCTAAATTTACTTAGTGAAAATGATGAGTTTTCGTATGGTCAAATAGCAACGCAAGTTGAAATTAAAAATAGTTGGACATCTGCAAAAAGTAACTTTAATTCAGCCAAATTAGAAGAAGAAATAGTAAATTTCAACAATAAAAATGCACAATACAAAAAAGGATTGTCTTTTATGCCAATCACTTTTGGAATTTCATTTACCAATACACCTATGAATCATGCAAGAGCTTTAATTCATATTTACCAAGATGGCAGTGTTGGAGTAAGTACAGGAGCTGTTGAAATGGGACAAAGTGTGAATACAAAAATGCTACAAGTAGCCTCAGAAACATTAGGTATTAGCACTTCTAAAGTAAAATTAGAAACTACAAATACCACGAGAGTTGCAAACACTTCTCCAACAGCTGCAAGTGCTACAGCCGATTTAAATGGAAAAGCAGTTTTAAAAGCTTGTAATTCTTTAATAGATAGGTTAACAACTGTTGCATCAACACTATTAACTGTTGATAAAGATGTTATTGAATTTAAAAATAACATGGTATATGTCAACCAGCAGCAAACTTCTCTCACTTGGGAAAAAGTGGTTGAACAAGCTATGTTTGAACGTGTTGCACTCTCGGAGAATGCACATTATGCAACACCTATTATCCATTTTGATAAAACCAAAGAAAAAGGACACCCTTTTGCATATCACGTATATGGAACAGCTATTACAGTTGTTACAGTAGATTGCCTTAGAGGAACTTATGAAATTGATGCTGTAAAAATTGTACATGATTTTGGAAAAAGCATGAATATTGGTATTGATGTAGGTCAGGTTGAAGGCGCTTTGGTACAAGGAATTGGCTGGATGACTTTAGAAGAAATTTCCTATAATGAACAAGGGCAATTACTTTCAAATGCATTATCTACATACAAAGTTCCAGATGTGTTCTCTGCTCCAAAAACAATTGAAGTACTTCCTCTTAAAACTCTTGGAAACGAACAGGCTATATTCAAATCTAAAGCTGTTGGTGAACCTCCATTAATGTATGGTATTGGTGCTTATTTTGCCATTCAAAATGCTGTAAAAGAATTCAACCCTAACTATCAACTAAAATTTGATGCTCCTTTTACACCTGAAAAGGTATTGATGGGATTGTACGAAGAATAATCACTATTTAAAACATTTCAATTATCAGACTACATTATACCAAATCGAACATCCTAAAAGGCGCTATTATTTATAGTACTGGAGACACTATTGCCGCTTTGTTTCTAGATGAATTTCAATGGATTCGTTTAATAGGTATGGTATTTATTGGTGCTACACTATACGCTTTTGAAATTCCTAATTACTTTAACTGGATAGTACAAAAAACGAAGTTGTATTCAGGAATAAAACTAACATTGGCTAAAACAGGGTTGGCAATTGCATACTTTAATCCGTTGTGGATAGCAAGGCATTTAGTATTTATAAAGCTATTCTCTGGTAATTTTGAAGCAATTAATAGTCATTTACTAGAAATAGCACTTTGGTCATTTTTAGCAAATATCCCTATTTCATTTATTGCGAATTATATTATTCAGAACAAAATGCCGTTAAACTGGCGTTTTTTAGCAAGTGCTATTTTCTCTGCATTAATGGCTATTTATTATGCTTTAAGTGAAACTATTTTCTAAAAATTTAATATTCTGTTTTATCAGTCTTTGATTTCCAATTCTCAAAAACTTGCAATGCTTCATTTTGTAGAATTTGAGTAAACTTAATTTGGCGATCATTAATATTTTTACCAATCTCATTGTAAATAAATTGGTCATCAAAATCAATAGCTGCAGCATCTTCTCGTGTACAAGCATAGTATACCTCTTTAGGCCTTGCCCAATAAATAGCTCCTAAGCACATAGGACAAGGTTCACATGAAGTATAAATTATACAATCATCTAATTGAAATGTTCCTAGCTTTTTACAAGCTTTTCTAATGGCTACAATTTCAGCATGTGCTGTTGGGTCATTCACAGATGTTACACTATTATATCCTTCAGCAATAATCTCGTTGTCTTTAACTACAACCGCACCAAAAGGACCTCCGCAGTTTGAATTTACACCTTCATTTGCTAATGCTACCGCTCTTCTTATAAACTTATTATGTTGTTCTTCCATTTAAAAATATGTGTATTTAACCTTCATTTTCTCAATATGCAAACTTAGAAATTATTCTTTACACATGTTGTTTATTCTTCAAAATATATTCAATATTAATAAGAAATAAAATTGCCTTTAAAGTCTATTTTTTGAAAATAAATAGTTGTATATAAATACTACTTAAATATCTCAAAATTTTATTAAATTTACCCAAAATAATAAATATCAATCTTTTATGAAAATTCTAAAATTAAGTCTTGTAGTATTTCTTTTAATAAGTATTTCTTCTGTAAATGCTCAAAAATTAAGTCGAATTGAAAAAAAGATACTAAAACAAGTAGCAAATAATAACGATGAAGCGCTAACACTTTTAGAAAAAGTGGTAAATATCAATAGCGGAACAATGAACGTGTTAGGAGTGGAAAAGGTAGGAGCTGTTTTTTCAAAAGAATTCAAAAAAATTGGATTTACACCTACTTGGATTCCTATGCCAAGTGAAATGAAAAGAGCGGGACATTTATTTTGCGAATTAAATACAGGAAATATTCAAGGAAAGAAACTTTTGTTAATTGGGCATTTAGATACAGTTTTTGAGGAAAATAGTCCATTTCAAACTGCAACAAAAGAAGGAAATAAATTATATGGCCCTGGTGTTGGAGACATCAAAGGTGGTAATATTATTATTTTATATGCCTTAAAATCTTTGTATGAAACAGGTGTGTTAAAAAACACTCAAATAATTACAGCTTTTACTGGTGATGAAGAAAAAGTTGGATTTCCACTTAGTATTAGCAGAAAGGATTTAATTGATGCAAGTAAACGTAGCGATATCGCCTTAGGGTTTGAAGGAGCAACAGGTTTAAATTACGCCACAGTAGCCAGAAGAAGCTCAGGAAGTTGGTTACTTAAAACCAAAGGAGTTCGTGCACACTCATCAGGTATATTTACAAAAAAAGTTGGCGCAGGTGCTATTTTTGAAATGTCAAGAATACTCAATGCCTTTTACAATGAATTACCTGAACAAAACTTAACATTTAATCCGGCAACAATTGTTGGAGGTACTATTGTAAATTATGACAGTGCACAATCTAAAGGAACTATGTTTGGCAAAACAAATATTGTAGCTCAAGAAGCGATTGTAAAAGGAGATTTAAGATGCCTCACCAATGAGCAAATTGAAAAAACAATTGCTAAAATGAAAGCTATTATTTCAACTAATTTACCTAAAACTTCTGCAACTATTAGTTTTGAATTAAAATACCCTCCTATGAAACCCACACCTGGAAATTATGCTGTTTTAAGTGTTTTGGATGCTATTAGTATAGCAATGGGAAAAGGAAATGTAAAAGCTTATGACCCTAGCAAACGAGGAGCTGGAGATATTTCATTTGTTGCTAATTATGTAGATTGCTTAGACGGACTAGGAACTATGGGAAAAGGATCTCATACCCCTAATGAATATATTGATTTAAAGCATTTTAAAGAATTAACGCAACGTGCAGCTTTATTAATTTACAGACTGATTAATCAAAAGTAAAAGTTTCTATGCTAATCTTTTAAGCGAAATTATTGTAAATATTGTCTAGTGCTATTTTCTATTAAATTTAGTATCAATCATTTTAGTTTGAGTTTTAGTTTGTAATGCATAATTAAAACCTTTGTAAACACTATAACCTCCATGTTCCCCATACTTGTTTAAGGCTAAAAAGCCAACTTGTAAATTGGTTAAATTTTTGTGCTTTTTTACAATTCTGGCTACAGCTTCTTTACAAGCTTCATATGGCGACATTCCATTACGCATCAGTTCTACAACAATTGCACTACCTGCAATTCTTATAACAGCTTCACCCATACCTGTTGCACAGGCAGCTCCTACTTCATTATCTACAAATAATCCTGCTCCAATAATTGGAGAATCTCCTACCCTACCGTGTAATTTATAAGCCATACCACTGGTGGTACAAGCTCCTGAAAGGTTTCCGTTTTCATCTAATGCCAACAAACCAATAGTATCGTGGTTTTCACTATTAATTACAGGTTGGTATTTTGATTGTTCTTTCCACTTTTCCCAAGCTATTTTAGCTTTTTCAGTCAATAGATTCGTTTCTTTAAATCCTTTTTCTATCGCAAATTGTTTAGCTCCCTCACCTACTAATAACACATGCTGAGTGTCTTCCATAACTTTACGAGCTACAGAAATAGGGTTCTCAATATCTTGTAAAAAAGCAACAGCACCACACTCATTTTCATGATTCATAATACATGCATCAAGTGTAACAAAACCATCTCTATCTGGCAAACCTCCCAAACCAACACTTGAGTTATTTGGATTAGATTCAGTAACTCTAACACCCGCCTCAACAGCATCTAAAGAAGAGCCTCCTTTACTTAAAATTTTCCAAGCTGAAGCATTTGCCTCCATTCCATGGTTCCAAGTAGAAACAACAATTGGTTTGATAATTTTTTTTTGACTAGTTTGCCTTATCTTATTCTCGTTTTTAGAAGTCAAACAAGAACTGGTTAAAACAGCTGCACTCCCCAACGCTGATAGCTTGATAAAATTTCTACGAGTTTTCATAAATAGACTCTTTTATAATTGACGATTAATAACGTGATTTTTTTAAACGTGTACAACGATATAAATAAAAAAATAGCAAACTAAATTTTAGGTTTTACAAAATTTAAACATCAACTATTATTTATGCAAAAATTGTTGTTTTGTAATTAATTGTGCTTCCGTTTCCACATTTTCTTCATCTAGCACACAGCAATCTACTGGACAAACAGCTGCACATTGAGGCTCATCGTGAAAGCCTTTACACTCAGTACATTTATCTGCAACAATAAAATATACTTCATCATCAATTGGTTCTTGAGATTCATCAGCATTGTACTCTTTACCATTTAGTAATACTATTTTTCCTGTAAGTGAGGTTCCTTCAGAAAATTTCCAGTTTTCTGCAGCTTCGTAAATGGCATTGTTAGGACATTCAGGCTCACAAGCTCCACAATTGATACATTCATCAGTTATTTTTATTGCCATACTATTATTTAGATTATTTTTGCAAATATAAAATTATAATTAAAATGAATTTAGAACAACGGATTGATGCTTTTACTAAACTTGGTGAATTTTTAAAACAGTTTAAGACTGCTGGAATTAAAAAAAATGAAGAATCTGAATTCAATACTTTATTTTTTGACGCTTTTATAATCCAAATAAATAGAGCTCAAGAGTTTAATGGTTGGTTTAATAAATACAATGTACTAAAAGCTTTTGAAAGTTGGAGTGAAGCACTAACACTAGAAAACTTAACCAAATGGACTTCAAATTACGATTTTAATAAAAAAACTAATGCTAAAAACATTGCCATAATAATGGCAGGAAATATCCCTTTAGTTGGTTTTCATGATTTCCTATCTACGCTAATTAGTGGACATAATGTACTCGTTAAACAATCCTCAAACGATAAACATTTTTTACCATTAATTGCTAAATTTTTAGAACACTACAATGTTAAGTTTAAAAATAAAATAACGTTTACTGAGAGTAAATTGACAAATTTTGATGCCGTTATTGCAACAGGAAGTAATAACACAACTAGGTATTTTGAACATTATTTCGGGAAATATCCTAACATTATTAGAAATAATAGAAACTCTGTCGCTATTTTAACTGGCAATGAAACGCCAGAAGAATTAGAACGTTTAGGTGATGACATTTTTCAGTATTTCGGATTGGGTTGTAGAAGCGTTTCAAAAATTTTTGTGCCTGAAAATTATAATTTTGATTCTCTTTTTAATGCTTTATACAAATTTAAGGATATTATAAACTATAAAAAATACGAGAACAACTATGATTATAATAAAGCTATATATTTAATGAGTTTATTTAAACTTAAAGAAAATGGCTTTATAATGTTGAAAGAAGATAAAAATTATGCTTCTCCTATCGCTACGTTATTTTATGAACATTATAATTCCTTTGATGATTTAATATTGAAACTTGAACTAGAAAGTGAGCAAATTCAATGTATTGTATGTAATAAAAATAGTTCAAATTTTGTAAAATTTGGAGAAACACAACAACCAAAATTATGGGACTATGCAGATGGTATTGACACTTTAAATTTTTTGTTAACTATTTAACATATTTTAGTGCCAATTAGCCATATGCTTAAATCTTTTTTCCGAAATTTGTAGCATTATTAAATTCATATTTCATAAAAAAATGAAAAAACATAATTTTAGTGCTGGTCCAAGTATTTTACCACAAGAAGTTCTAAAAAAAACAGCTGAAGCTGTAATTAATTTCAACCATTTAAATTTATCATTAATAGAAATATCACACAGAAGTAAAGACTTTATTGAGGTGATGGAAAATGCACGTAGCTTGGTAAAAGAGTTATTAAACCTACCTGAAGGATATTCAGTATTGTTCTTACAAGGAGGTGCAAGTTTAGAATTTTTAATGACTGCTTACAACTTATTAAAAATTGATGGAAAAGCAGCATATATAGATACAGGCGCTTGGAGTAGTAAAGCAATTAAAGAAGCTAAATTATTAGGTGAAGTTGATGTAGTAGCCTCTTCAAAAGATAAAACCTATAACTACATACCTAAAAATTATACAATTCCTACAGGTATAGATTATGTACACTGTACATCAAACAATACCATTTACGGAACACAAATTAAAGAATTCCCAAAAACAGATGCACTACTCGTTTGTGATATGAGTTCAGATATTTTTTCTCGTCAGTTAGACTTTACTCAATTTGATTTAGTTTATGCTGGTGCTCAAAAAAATATGGGACCTGCAGGAACTACTTTAGTAATTGTAAAAGATGAGATTTTAGGCAAAACTGGACGTAAAATTCCCTCAATGTTAGATTTTCAGGTTCACATAAGTAAAGATAGTATGTTTAATACCCCTCCTGTATTTGCCGTTTACACATCAATGCTAACACTAGAGTGGCTTAAAAATTTAGGTGGTATTGCTGCCATTGAAAAACTAAATGAAAAGAAAGCAACATTATTATATGATGAAATAGATAGAAACCCTCATTTCAAAGGGTTTGCGGCAAAAGAAGATCGTTCCTTAATGAATGTCACTTTTAATCTTACCAATGAGAATGACAAAGAAACATTTGATAAACTTTGGAGCGAAGCTGATATAAGCGGCTTGAAAGGACATCGATCAGTAGGTGGTTACAGAGCAAGTATATACAATGCGATGCCAATTGAAAGTGTGCAAGTATTGGTAAACACAATGCAACAATTAGAAAAACAATTAGGATAATAAAAATTCAACATAAATAACATGAAAGTATTAGCAAATGACGGAATAGCTGCAAGCGGCGTAAAAGCACTTGAAAAAGCTGGTTTCGAAGTAGATTTAACAACAGTAGCGCAAAACCAATTAGTAGATTATTTAAATAGTAATGAAATTGATGTGCTACTTGTACGTAGTGCCACTAAAGTGAGGAAAGATATTATTGACAATTGTAATTCTTTAAAAATTATTGGACGTGGAGGTGTTGGAATGGATAATATAGATGTTGAATATGCAAAACAAAAGGGTATTGATGTTATAAATACTCCTGCAGCATCTTCACATTCTGTAGCCGAACTTGTTTTTGCTCACTTATTTGGATTGGCTCGTTTTTTACACGACGCTAACAGAAATATGCCTCTAGACGGTGATTCAAAATTTAAACAATTAAAAAAAACGTATGCTAAAGGTGTTGAATTAAGAGGTAAAACATTGGGTATTATAGGTTTTGGTAGAATTGGACAAGCAACTGCTAAAGTAGCCTTAGGCTTAGGAATGAAAGTAATTGCTTTTGACCCATTTTTAGACGCTGTTAATTTAGAACTTGAATTTTTTGATCATCAAACTTTATTCTTCAATATAAATACTATAACTAAAGAAGAAGTGCTACAACAAGCAGATTTTATTACGTTGCATGTTCCAGCCCAAAATGAATACGTTATCTCAACAAAAGAATTTGAACTAATGAAAGATGGTTCTTTTATTGTAAATGCTGCTCGAGGTGGTGTAATTGATGAAGTTGCACTAATAAAAGCAATTGAAAACGGGAAAATTGCTGGTGCAGCACTAGATGTTTTTGAAAATGAACCAACACCTGAAATACAATTATTAATGAATTCTAGTATTTCTTTAACGCCGCATATAGGAGCTGCAACAAGTGAAGCTCAAGATAGAATTGGAACAGAATTAGCACAACAAATTATTGAAATTTTAACATAATCCCAATACATACTCATGGCAATTGTAAAACCCTTTAAAGGACTTCGACCTCCAAAAGATAGAGTTGAAGAAGTTTCATGCCTACCTTATGACGTTATGAATTCTGAAGAAGCCGCAAAAATGGTTGATGGTAAAGAAGCTTCTTTACTACGTATAACACGAGCTGAAATTGAATTCGACAATAAAATAAACCCTCATGACGAGAAAGTATATTTAAAAGCAAAATCTAATTTTAAAGCCTTTCAAGAAAAAGGTTTTTTAATTCAAGATAATGAAGCTCATTATTATATTTATGCACAAACAATGAATGGGAAAACACAGTACGGAATTGTTGGAGATGCCGCCTGTGATGATTACTTAAACGGAATTATAAAAAAACACGAATTAACTCGTCCCGATAAAGAAGAAGATCGTAAAGTGCTTACACGTAATTTAGAAGCTAATATTGAACCTGTATTTTTTACATACAGAGCAGTTCCTGAAATTGATGCAATTGTTTCTAACATTGTGACAAATAATCAACCTGAATACGATTTCACTGCTGAAGATGGCTTTGGACATCATTTTTGGGTTATTGAAGATGCTGAAACCAATAAAACATTAGAAAAATTATTTAGAGATAAAGTTCCGTATACGTATGTTGCTGATGGACATCATAGAACTGCGGCAGCGGCTGGAATGAGCACCGAGTTTAGCAAAAAAAACCCAAATCATACTGGTAATGAGTCGTACAACTATTTTATGGCAGTACACTTTCCAGATACACAACTTCAAATAATTGATTACAACCGAGTTGTAAAAGATTTAAATGGGTTAAGTCCTGTTGAATTTCTAAAAAAAATAAATGAAAATTTTGGAATTACTCAAGTTAGTGAATCAATTGTTAAACCCGAAAAACTACATGATTTTTCCATGTATTTAGATGGTAAATGGTATGGATTAACAGCAAAAAAGCCAACTTATAACGATAACAATCCTATTGATAGCCTAGACGTAAGCGTTTTATCAAAATATGTATTAGAACCTATTTTAGACATCAAAAACCTAAGAACTGATACTCGAATTGATTTTGTAGGAGGTATTAGAGGACTTTCAGAATTAAGTAAACGTGTTGATAGTGGTGAAATGGCAGCTGCATTTGCATTATTTCCTGTAAGTATGAATCAATTAATGAGAATTGCTGACACTAACAATATAATGCCTCCAAAGGTAACTTGGTTTGAACCAAAATTACGTTCAGGGTTAATTATAAATAAACTAGATTAGCACTTGTGTTTATCAAAGAAAATTTACATAAAATAAAAACTAATATTCCAGCAAATGTTACATTGGTTGCTGTATCTAAAACGAAACCTGTTTCTGATATTTTAGAAGCATACATGGCTGGTCAAAGAGCTTTTGGAGAAAATAAAATTCAGGAAATGGCTCAAAAATATGAGGAACTCCCTAAAGATATTCAATGGCATATGATTGGGCATTTACAACGTAACAAAGTGAAATACATGGCTCATTTTGTACATTTAATCCACGGTGTTGACAGTTTTAAAACATTGAAAGAAATTAACAAACAAGCACTTAAGCACAATAGAATTATCGATTGCTTATTGCAAGTGAAAATTGCAAAAGAAGATACCAAATTTGGCTTATCTATTCCTAATGTAAATGCTATTATTACTTCTGAAGACTTTGCCTCTTTAAAAAACATCAATATTAAAGGATTGATGGGAATGGCAAGTTTTACTGAAGACAAATCTATTATTAGAGCCGAATTTAATATGCTTAATACTTTTTTTATTGAACTTAAAAAAGTTAGTTCTTTTAATTTGAACCCTTCAATTCTATCGATGGGTATGAGTGGAGATTACAAAATAGCTATTGAAGCAGGAAGTAATATGATTAGAGTTGGAAGTTTAATTTTTGGAAAAAGAAATTACACCTAGTTTGTATGCAATACTAGACATAGAAACCACCGGAGGTAAATTTAACGAAGAAGGAATTACCGAAATTGCCATTTATAAATTTGATGGGCATCAGATTGTTGATCAATTTATAAGCTTGGTAAACCCCGAAAGGGCAATTCAGCCATTTGTAGTAAATTTAACGGGTATCAACAGTGATATGCTTAAAAATGCACCTAAATTTTATGAGGTTGCAAAACGTATTATTGAAATTACAACAGATTGTGTTATTGTTGCTCATAATGCTAATTTTGATAAGCGCATTCTAACAACCGAATTTAGACGTTTGGGTTACCTATTTGAACGAAAAACACTTTGTACCGTTGAATTAAGCAAAAAATTAATTCCCAATCTTCCTTCCTATAAACTAGGGAAGTTATGTCGATCTTTAGGAATTCCCGTTTCAAGTCGTCACAGAGCTGATGGCGATGCTATTGCAACCATTCAGTTATTTAAACTTTTACTCAATAAAGATGTTAACAAAGTAATTGTAAAACAAGCAATAAAAATTGAAAACACAAGAACGTTAGCTCCAAAATTACTAACTATTTTAGATGATTTACCCTCCACTACCGGTTTGTTTTATATTCACAACAATACAAGTAAAATTTTATACATTGGCAAAGGAAAAAATATTAAAAAAAAGGTGAATCAATTATTTTTACGGACTTCAAAAAAAGCGAAAATTATACAAAATAGTGTTATTTCTGTTTCCTACGAAGAAACAGGGAACGAACTTGTTGCAGCGCTCAAATACAATGAAGAACTTCATATAAACAAGCCTAAATATAACTTTATAAATAAACCAAGAGTAACAACTATTGAATTTAGCAACGAAAACTTAATAGTAGTTGATAGAGGGAGAACTATTGGTGAAAAATCTGTTTTATTAATTGAGAATAATGAATTTAAAGGGTTTTGCTTTGCAGATTTAAGTTATCAAATTAACAATATTGAGATACTTAGAACCCTTATTTCTCCAATGAAAAATTCAATTTACAATAGAGAAATTATAAAAAAATATTTGCAAAAAAACAAAGTAGAAAAAATTATTAGATTCTAAAAAATACTGTGCTATGAAAAAAAAAATTGTTCTTTTAATTCTAATTATAAATAGCTTATTCACTTATTCACAAAAAAAATATACTTTTGGAATACCCTCAACCGAAGAACTAGTTTTAAAAACATATAAATTAGACACTACTGCAAATGCAGTTGTACTATTTGAAGCTGCGAATACCACTTTTACAGTTGGAACTTATAACATTATTGTAAGTACTACTTTTTATAAAAAAATTAAAATCTTCAATAAAGATGGCTTTAAATATGCTACCTTTTCTATTCCTCTATACAATGACAAAAACGATAAAGAATATGTGAAGGATATTAAAGCTATTACACACAATAATTTTAATAAAACTTTCCTTACAAAATCACAAATTTTTGAAAAAAGAGTAAATGATAGATGGAGAGAAGTTAAATTTACTATGCCTAATTTAAAAGAAGGAAGTGTTATTGAAGTAATATACACAATAAATACTCCGTTTAAATATAATTTAACTGGGTGGGAATTTCAGTCTGATATCCCAAAAAAACACAGTCAATTTACAGCTTTAATTCCTATGAATTATGTTTATAACCGAAGCTTAACTGGGTATTTAAAACTTAGCATAAATGACGCACGTATTATAAAAAAATGCTTTAGTGTGCCTGGATATGGAACTTCATCAGATTGTGAAAAATTAACTTATGCTATGGAAAATATTCCAGTTTTTGAAGAAGAAGAATATATGACTACAAAAGAGAATTTTCTTTCAAAAATAAAATTTGAACTAAGTAAAACGATATGGTTCGATGGAACCAAAAAAAAATACACCTCAACTTGGAAAGCTGTTGATAGAGAGTTTAAAAATGATAAAAATATTGGTGGGCAATTTAAAAAAGCATCCTTTTTTAAAAATAAGATTCCAAAAGAGATTAGTCTTTTAAGCTCTGATTTAGAGAAAGCAAAAGCCATATATGTATTTATACAAAAACATTATTCTTGGAATCAAAAGTATAATATTTTTAAAAACGTAAATATTAAAAAAGCCTATGAAAATAAAGTTGGTAATATAGGTGATATTAACATCTCGTTAATTAACGCTCTTAAATTTGCGGGTATTAAAACTGAACTTGTTCTTCTTTCTACTAGAAGTAATGGATTCCCTACTAAACTACACCCTGTTATTTCAGATTTCAATTACATTATAGCTAAAGTAAATATAGGAGATTCATATTATTTTTTAGATGCAACTAACAAACTGTTACCTTTTGGAATGTTACAATTCAAGTGCCTTAACCATTTTGGTAGGGTTATGGATTTTAAAAATGAAAGCTATTGGATAGATATTGTTTCTACAAAAGATTCTAAAACCAAGCTTTATGTTGGTTTAACTTTGAACGAAGATGGTACAATTACAGGGAAATTAAGAAAAGTAACGTTTTGGCATGATGCTCTTAACAGAAGAAAAGTAATAGAAAATTTAAGTGAAGATGAAATAATTTCTGACTTTGAAGATAATTACGATAACCTTGAAGTTCTAAATTATAACATTGAAAATAAAGTAACTATTAACAAACCTTTAATTGAAACCTACGAAATACTTATTGAAGATTTTGATAATTCTAAAACTTATTTTCTAAACCCTTATTTTGGAGAAAGATTTACTAAGAACCCTTTTAGTCAAAAAGATAGATTATATCCAGTAGATTTTGGTTATACAAGAACATATAGTGCAAACGTCATATTAAATATTCCTGAAAATTATACCATACACACATTTCCTAAATCTAAATCTGTAAAACTCCCTGAAAATGGAGGCTCCTTTATGTTTTTGGTAAAATCAACCAGCAATTCTTTTATTTTAAACAGTAAAATTAAAATAAGTAAGCCTACTTTTTATAATTTTGAATACAAACCACTTAAAGATTTTTTTAATATTATTGTAAATACTCAAAAAATACCACTTGAAATTAAAAAGTTATAACTTTGATTCTGTAAATTACATTTAAACTATTAAAACTTGTGAAACAACAAACTAAAACAACTAACTGGAAAACAAAACTTCATGAAATTATTTATGAAGCTGATACTAAGGCTGGTAAATGGTTTGATATTATATTAATAATTACCATTCTAATAAGTATTGTTCTTGTAATGCTTGAAAGTGTTGAAAGTTTTGATGCTAAATACCATAATTTTCTAAATATTTCTGAATGGATTATCACCATATTATTCTCCATCGAATATATTGCTCGTATAGTTACTATAAAAAAACCTTCATCCTATATTTTTAGTTTTTATGGTATTATCGATTTTCTAGCTACAATTCCAAAATATTTATCTATAATTTTTGTTGGTACACATGCATTAATTGCCCTACGAGCTTTACGATTGTTACGAGTTTTTCGAATATTAAAATTAGCACGCTATATTGGTGCTTCAAGAAATTTAATAACAGCACTAAAAGCAAGTAGAATTAAAATTTCGGTATTTTTATTTAGTGTATTGGTTCTTACCATAATTTTAGGCACAGTAATGTATTTAATTGAAGGACCTAAAAATGGTTTTACAAGTATACCTCATAGTATGTATTGGGCAATTGTAACACTAACTACTGTTGGCTATGGAGATTTAGCTCCTCATACACCTTTCGGGCAATTTATAGCCAGTATTGTTATGATATTGGGTTATGGTATTATTGCTGTACCTACTGGAATAGTAACTTCTGAAATGACAAAGGCCGATAGTAACACATTGATTAACACACAGCACTGTCCTAACTGTTCAGAAGATAAACATCAAAATACAGCTGTTTTTTGTCACAAATGCGGAAGTAAATTAAACCATGAATAACTTTTTAATTACAATTGTTGGTGCTACAGCAATAGGTAAAACAGCTTTAAGTATAAAATTAGCGCAACATTTTAATACTGAAATCATTTCAAGTGATTCCCGTCAATTTTATAAAGAAATGAGAATAGGAACGGCCGTTCCTTCTGAGCAAGAGCTTATTAAAGCTCCTCACCATTTTATTCAAAATAGATCTATTTTTGATGAATATAGTGTTGGTCAGTTTGAAAAAGATGCGCTTCATAAATTACAAGATTTATTTCTTAAAAATAATATTGTAGTTATGGTTGGAGGAAGTGGTTTATATACACAAGCTGTTATTGATGGTTTAGATTATTTTCCTGAAGTAAATCCAGAAATAAGGCTAAAACTTATTAAACAACTGGAAAATGATGAACTTAATTTACTTCAGAATAAATTAAAAGAATTAGATATAGAAAGCTACAATACAATTGAAATTGAAAATCCACATCGTTTAATAAGAGCTTTAGAAATTTGTATTGGAACAGGTAAACCATATTCAAGCTTTAAAAATAAATCAAAAGAAAAACGCAGCTTTATTCCAATTAAAATTGGCTTAGAAGCTGATAGAGAGCTCATATACAGTCGTATTAATAAAAGAGTTGATTTAATGCTGCAAGAAGGTTTACTAGAAGAAGCGAAAGAACTTTATAAATACAAAGATTTAAACGCCCTACAAACTGTTGGTTATCGTGAATTGTTTACTTATTTTGACGGCAATTGTACATTAGATTTTGCGATTGAAGAAATTAAAAAAAATACACGTAGGTTTGCCAAACGGCAACTAACTTGGAATAAAAAAGATACTGCAATTCATTGGTTTAATTTTGAAGAAAACACTTCAGAAATAATTAAAAAAATTGAAGAAATTATAGTTTGATAAAAATTTTAAAAAATAAAAAATACCTTCTTGGCTATTTTTTTGCATTAAGTGCAACTGCAATCTGGTCGGGTAATTTTATTATTGCAAGAGATTTAAATACGAGTATTCCTCCTATAAGTCTAGCTTTTTGGAGATGGGCAGTTGCTGTTATTGTATTATTTCCATTCGCAATTAAAAAGCTACTAACAGATTGGGAAATACTGAGAAAAAACTGGATATATATAGCCATAACTTCATTACTAGGTGTCACTATATTTAACACTTTAATTTATTTGGCAGGTCATACAACAACAGCTATTAATCTATCTTTAATTTCTATTACTTTTCCTGTTTTTATAATCATTTTTTTACGTGTTTTTTATAAAGAAACAATAACACTTTATAAAGCAATTGGCATACTACTTGTGTTAATTGGTGTACTGTTTTTAATTACAAAAGGCAACCTTTCTAAACTGTTGAACCTCTCTTTTGCAATTGGTGATGTTTGGATGCTACTGGCAGCTATTATATTTGCTATTTATAGTCTTTTATTAAAACAAAAACCCAAAAAATTAAGTGTTTTAGGGTTTCAGTTAAGCACTTTTATTGTGGGACTTTTGTTTATGTTACCATTCTTTATTTGGGAATCGCTCACCATTTCTCCTATTCAATTTGAAAATAAAACTATATTTTCAATTTTGTATGTTGGTATATTTGCTTCGTTAACTGCCTATATTTTATGGAACAAAGCAATTGAGAAAATTGGCCCTGGAAATGCAGGAATTATTTATTATACATTACCTCTTTTTAGTGGTTTTTTAGCCTATTTAATTTTAGATGAAGCAATTGGGATGGTTCATTTATATAGTTTAGTACTTATCTTATCAGGAATTTTAATTGCAACTTATATAAAACGTAAAAAAAATTGACTAAAACTGAACTCAAAGACTTTTTAGATGAAAAAGTATTACAATACAATAACCCTAATCCTATTCAAATTCCGCATCATAACTGCAACCAATGTTAGACTTATAGCTAGTTTTCTTTATACATTATCCTTTAATATCTATTATACAAAATCCATCCAAAAACTGATGTTAAGACCAGAACATATATCACTAGTACATAAATCCATTTCCCACTAAATTTTGGAGTAAGAATTGAGGATAGATTTAATGCCGATAGAACCATCAAGATTGTATATAATATAATTGAAAAAGTAGCATCTTGAAAGAATCTTTCGAATAAAAAGATAAAAGACAGAATGAGTACATTGTTATCAAGGGCGAGTCCCCTATATTTATGATCAACAAGTCCATAAATATTAAAATAACTCAACCTGATAGCACTAGTAGCTATAATTACAAAAGCTCCAGGTATGAACCAAATATTATAATTTCCGTAGCTCAAAAGTAGAATTGCAGGCAGAACACCAAAACTCACAATATCTATCATTGAGTCTAGTTGACCTCCAAATATGCCTTGTGCTTTTGTTCTATTTTTTATTTTTCTGGCTATAATTCCATCATACCAATCAAATAACACCGCCCATAATATTGCAATAATTGAAGCTGGAAAATTTCCTTTTATGGCAAAATAGATTCCTATTACAGTACTCAACAAGCCCAAAAGAGAACAAATATTTGGTAAATCTTTGGCAAATGTAAGCATGCCTGGCTGTTTTTTGTTGTTCATATTAGTCCTTTTTTATATACATTACATCTTTCAAAGC
>Ga0256840_1001244_pt1 | contig 24458 bp, 26 predicted proteins | sample 355202metaG_FD_185969 | JGI IMG/M metagenome (GOLD analysis project Ga0256840, IMG submission 185969) | Hydrothermal vent microbial communities from Mid Atlantic Ridge, Atlantic Ocean - 355-202 | ecosystem: Environmental > Aquatic > Marine > Hydrothermal vents | place: Atlantic Ocean: Mid...
GGATGGAGCAGGGATGGAATCCCGGCCAAGGCCAAGCTCATGGCCCTCGACCTCCCGGACATCGCAGAGGACATCGGGGCGGGGATTTGAAGGTCCCTCCCTACTTTTCTGTTTACTCGTAAACAAAACTCCGCCCACATTCTCCCGTTGTTTATCAGTCAACTACAGGACCTACAATCAGGCTTTGCCCATCAAAACTCTATCAAAAGAGCACCCTTTCTCCTAAAACAGCTGGGAAAGGTTGGCGTGCACTCTAAAACTCGCCCATGAAAAAAGGTTTAACATAAAACCGACTATTTGAGGGATTCCACTTTTATTCTGGCATCCTAAGGATGCCTTGTGGAGAGTGGAACGCTACAAACTGCCAATTATGGAGGGTAAACCCTCTGAAAACAAGCAACTTGAACCTACACGCCAACTTCGATCAAACTTCGTGCAGGCAAAGTTTGTATGGCGCCGGGGCAGGGATTTGAACCCTGGTGGGCAAACGCCCACTGGCTCTCCAGGCCAGCGCCTTCCCAAGCTAGGCTACCCCGGCGCATAAATGAGAGGAATCAGGAGATGAGCTCGATCTCGATCGTGACGTCCTCAGGGACGCGGATGCGCATGATCTGACGCATGGCCCTTTCGTCGGCCTCAATGTCGACGAGCCTCTTGTGAACGCGGAGCTCGAACTTGTCGAAGGTTGCGGTGCCCTCTCCGTCCGGGCTCTTTCTGGTGGTGATCCTTATCCTCTTGGTCGGGAGCGGTATCGGGCCGCTCATCCTAACACCGGTCCTCTCGGCGATCTGCCTGATTTGGTCGGTGACCTCGTTGAGGGCCTTAATGTCCGTACTTGCGAGCTTAATCCTTGCCTTCTGCATTTCCGTCCCTCCTAAAAGCTAGGAACTAAAGGAAAGGCCGAAGAAATCACTCGGCCTTCTGAACTGAGATAACCATACCTGCGGCGACGGTCTGGCCCATGTCACGGATGGCGAACCTGCCCATCTGCGGGATCTCCTTGACCGGCTCGATGACCATCGGCTTGGTCGGCCTGAGGACGACGATGGCCGAGTCACCGGTCTTGATGAACTGCGGGTTCTGCTCCACGACGTTACCGGTCTTCGGGTCGAGCTTGGCAAGGAGCTCCTCAAACCTGACGGCGACCTGGAGGGTGTGTGCATGGAGGACCGGGGTGTAGCCGACGGTGATGGCGGTCGGGTGGTTGAGGACGATGATCTGGGCCTTGAAGGTGTCCTTCGGCCTGACGACGGTCGGTGGAGTGTCGGTATGTCCGGCAACGTCACCGCGCTTTATGTCGTTCTTACCAACGCCACGGACGTTGAATCCGATGTTGTCACCTGGATAGGCCGCGGGCATGGACTCGTGATGCATCTCGATGGATTTGACTTCGCCCTTGATGTCCTTGTGGAAGATGGTGCTGGCCGGCTCGAAGAGTATAACATCACCGACCTTGAGGACACCGGTTTCGACACGGCCGACTGGAACGGTACCGACACCCTTGATGGAGTAGACGTCCTGGATCGGAATGCGGAGCGGCTTGTCGGTCGGCTTCGGCGGCTCCGGTATCTGGTCGAGGGCCTCGAAGAGGGTCGGGCCGTTGTACCAGGGCATCTTGTCGCTCTTGGTAACGACGTTGTCACCCTCCCAAGCGCTGGTCGGGATGACCTGAACGTTCTTGTAACCGAGCATCATGAGGAGCTTCTTAACCTGGTCGGCAACCTGCTTGAACTTCTTCTCGTCGTAGTTGACCATGTCCATCTTGTTGATGGAGACTATCATATAGTTGATACCAAGGGTCCTTGCAAGGAAGGCGTGCTCCTTGGTCTGCGGCATGACACCGTCGGTGGCGGCGACGACGAGAACGGCGGCGTCGGCCTGGCTGGCACCGGTGATCATGTTCTTAACGAAGTCCCTGTGGCCCGGAGCGTCGATGATGGTGATGTACCTGTGCGGGGTCTCGAACTTGGTGTGGGCGACGTCGATGGTGATACCCCTCTCGCGCTCCTCCTTGAGCCTGTCCATGACCCAGGCGAACTTGAAGGACTTGCCCTTCTCACCCATCTGCTCGAACTTCTGGATGATGTTCTCCGGGATGTTCTTGCTGTCAAACAGGAGCCTTCCAACGGTAGTGCTCTTACCGTGGTCAACGTGGCCGATAAAGACTATGTTAATGTGTGGCTTCTCCTTTGCCATTTTCAAACACCTCCAAACTTTGATCTAGTCCGATTGACTAGGATGGCTTTTTAAATCTTTCGAACCTCGGCTCCCTCCGGCGGGTAACCCACCGTTTAAGGGGGGAACCTCATGAGTTCCGTCCCTAAGTTACGATGCGGGTTTAAAAACTTAACTAATGGGTTTCGACTGGAATTTGTCAATTCTAGGAACGGACCCGTGGAATCCCAAAATGGTACCGGTGGAGTCTCGAAGGCCCGGATTATGGAAACGTAGAACAAAAATGAACAGAAAAGTTCGGAGGGCAAAAAGCCCTCACTGCTGCGGGCAGACGTCCTGCTCCCTCGGGGGGTTCGGGTTGAGCCCTTTCCTCTGCCGGATCTGCTTGATTATGTTGACGGCGAGCTCTCCTGGAACGCGCTTGAAGCCCGCGTGTTCGGTTGTCCAGAGGGCCCTTCCACTGGTAGCACCGCGGATGGCGCCTGCGAATCCGAACATCTCGGCGACGGGGGCCTCACCGATGATGATCATTATCTCACCTTCCTGCCTCATGTCTATGAGCTGACCGCGCCTCTGGTTGAGCTCTCTGCTGACTGGTCCCATGTACTCGTAGGGCACGTTGATTATGACCTTCTGGTACGGCTCGTAGAGGACGGGGTTGGCCTTCATCATGGCGCAGTGAATGGCCCCTCTGATGGCCGGGTATATCTGGGCCGGACCGCGGTGGACGTTGTCCTCGTGGATTTTAGCGTCGTGCAGGCGGACCATGACCTTCATGACCGGCTCTTTGGCGAGCGGGCCCTCATCCATGGCCATGTGAAAACCGTCGACGAGGAGATCCATGACCTCGTTGAGGTACTGAAGACCCTTGGTGTTGTCGAGGAACATGTTACCCTGGTAGACGTCGACTATTCCTTTGGCGACTTCGTAGTCCATACCAAGCTCGGCGAGCTTCTTGGCGACCTCCTTCGGGTTCTTTGGTCTGCCTTCGGGTATGAGCCCCTCATGGATGGCCTCGTATATCTCGTCCGGTATCGGCTCGACGGTGATGTAGAACCTGTTGTGCTTGTTCGGGCTCTTTCCTTCGACTATCTGGCTCATCTTGGTTATGCTCTCGCGGTAGACGACGATCGGCGGGGAAACGTCGACGTCGAGCTTCCAGTCCTCTTTGAGCTTGACGAGCTTGACCTCGAGGTGGAGCTCACCCATGCCGCTGAGAAGGTGCTGGCCGGTCTCCTCATCGATCTTGACGTGGAGCGTTGGGTCTTCCTTGGCGAGCTGCCTGAGTGCCTCAATGAGCTTTGGAAGGTCCTTAACGTTCTTGGCCTCAATGGCGACGGTAACGACCGGTTCACTCGCATAGTGGAGGGCCTCGAACGGCTCAATCTGCTCAACTGAAACTGTCTCGCCTGCCATGGCATCGCGGAGTCCAGTGACGGCGACTATGTTTCCAGCCGGGACGGCCTCCATGTTGACCCTCTCAGGTCCCATGTAGATACCGACCTGCTGAACGCGACCTTTCCTCTTGGCGTTGATGAGGTAGACCTCCTGGCCGGTCTTGACGGTTCCACTCCAGACACGGCCGGTGGCGACCTCTCCTGCGTGCTTGTCGAGGATGATCTTAGTAACGACCATGACCATCTTGCCCTTCGGGTCGCACTTGAGCATGCCCTGTCCAACGTCGCTCTCAACCTCTCCCCTCCAAAGGTGCGGGATTCTGTACCTCTGGGCTTCCAGCGGGTTAGGAAGGTGCTTAACGACCATATCGAGGACGACGACGTGGAGTGGCGCCTTCTTCCTGAGGATCTTGAGGTCGCCGCTGTTGGTGAGCTCAACAATGTCCTTGAAGGAAACGCCGGTCTTCTTCATGTAAGGAACGCTGAGGGCCCAGTTGTAGTAGGCCGAACCAAAGGCGACGCTTCCGTCCTCGACCCTGACCATCCACTTGCCCTTGAACTCCTCTGGGGCGTACTTCTTGATGAGCCTGTTAACGTCGGTGATAACCTTGGCGAACCTCTGGAGGATGTCGTTCGGGCCGAGCTTGAGCTCCTTGATGAGCCTGTCGACTTTGTTTATGAAGAGAACCGGCTTGACGTACTCCCTAAGGGCCTGCCGGAGGACGGTCTCGGTCTGCGGCATGACTCCCTCAACGGCGTCAACGACAATGATGGCACCGTCGATGGCACGCATGGCCCTGGTAACGTCCCCACCGAAGTCAACGTGGCCTGGCGTATCGACGAGGTTGATGAGGTAGTTCTTTCCCTCGTACTCGTGAACCATCGAGACGTTGGCCGAATTGATGGTTATTCCCCTCGCCTGCTCCTGCTCGTCGAAATCAAGAACGAGCTGCTTTCCGGCGAGCTCCTCGCTGATCATTCCAGCACCGGCGAGCAGGTTGTCGCTCAGCGTGGTTTTTCCGTGGTCAATATGAGCGGCAATACCCATATTCCTTATCTGCTCCGGCTGGTTCATGAGATCCTTAATCTTCGCAAGCATCTCTTCCCTTCTTCCCATTTACACCACCTACTATCTCCTAATGAGCTTGTCAACCTCACTTAAGGGGGCCGGTTATAAAGCTTTTCCCAACCGAAATGGGTTCGGGGGAGGGTGACACGAAGGCATTTAAAGCTTTTGATGTGGGGACACTTGCCCGAAAGCAGCCAGACCTCAGTCTCCCACGGCACCTCGCATGAACACCCCCACCTCATCCACGGTGTCCTCCCTCGCGTAAACTCCCCAGTGCCAGTAGGTGTCCTTAAGCTCCACCAGGGAACGGACAAGCGGTGAAACCTCACTTAGCCTGTGGAGAACCCCTCCCACTTCAACGAAGGCGTTTTTCTCCTCGAACTTGGGCTTCGGTGGATAATCGACTATTGCCAAGTGCCCAAACTCCGCCTCAAGTTCTCCCTTCAGCTCACTGACTGCGGCCCATCCCGGATCCCTGCTGGTGTAAAGAACACGTTTGTATAACCTCCTGTCCTCGATTCCCCTAATGAGTTCCCTGACTTCTCTCCTCTCGCCCTTCCTGAGCCTCGCCACGAGGCTTATCTCATCCATACTGCGAATCTCAGTATACGGGAGCCCCTCAAGCTCAACGGCCTTCAGGAGCATTGCCCCGGCTATCTTGGAGGTGTGGTGCTGGTAGACTGTGGAGTACATCATACTCCTCGCCAGGAGGAGAGACTGAGCGGCCATAATACCTTTCTTTCCTATCACTAGGTTTTCACCGTCGTAACGGAGGGCCCTCACTAGCCGCTCCAAGTCGACCAGACCATAGGCAACACCGGTGTAGTAAGAGTCCCTCACTAGGTAGTCCATTCTGTCCGCATCTATGTCACCGCTCACGAGGGGATGTTTGAGAAGCCCCAGAAACTCCCCCAATGAGTAGCGCTCCTTGATTACGTCCCCGATTTCGCTGTGCTTTATGAACCACTTTGTGCTCTCCTCGTGCCTCGGATAGAGCGCCTCAAGGGTGTGGCTGAAAGGGTAGTGCCCGAGATCGTGGACCAGGGCCGCGTAAACTGCGCCTTCCTCTATCTCAGGGTTATGGCCGCATATCCACTTTGCTAGATGAAACGTTCCGAGGGAGTGCTCGAAGCGCGTGTGCCTCGCGGAGGGGTAAACGAGGAAAGCCAGGCCTAGCTGGGTTATCCTTCTGAGCCTCTGGAACTCCGGGGTATCAAGCAGCCTGAGCGCGAATTCGTCGAGCTCTATTCCGCCGTGTATCGGGTCGTGGACGAGCTTCATCCTCCCACCGGGCATGGTGGGGAGTAAAGTTTATATAAACCTGGTGCCAACTAAAAAGTGGCAGGGGCTTCCACTTCAGGTGGTTCACCTCCGCTTGGAGTTTGCCGACCCCCCTGCCCAGTGGAAGAGGGGCTCTCCCGGGCCCCCTTCCTACTTGAACGTCCTATGCGGGGTTTGAACAGCTTTTTGACATCCCCCTGAACCTCCGCAGCTTTTCCACTCAAGATGATCTTTCCGTTCCCTATGACAACAACCCAATCAACGATGGGCATCAAGGGCTCCCAGATGTGGCTTATGATTACGAAGTTGGTTTCTCCCCTCATGCCCTCAATTATTTTAATTACCTCCTCCATGCTGTCGAAGTCTATGTTCGCCAGGGGCTCGTCGAGGAATATCAGCTCCGGCTTCCCTACGAAGGCCTGTGCAAGGGAAAGCCTCTTGAGCATTCCCGATGAGTAGCCGCTTATCCTCTTGTTGAGGAAGGGCTTTGCATCGAAAAGCTCCGCCACTCTCTCGACTTCCTCCCCGTCAAATCCCTTGCTTTCAGCGAAGAGGGTGAGCCATTCCCTACCCGTAGTGAACTGCGGAAAAGCCGGCGGGTCGTAGGCGACGCCGAAGCGGGCCTTAAGCCGTCCATTGTTCCAGGGAATTTCACCGAAGACCCTTATCTCCCCGGCGCTTGGATGATAAACGCCGGTGGCGAGCTTGAGGAAGGTGCTCTTTCCGCCGCCGTTGGGGCCGAGGATCAGGGTGATTCCCTCAGGAATGTCCACGGTTATCCCGTCAAGCGCCTTGATGCTCCCGAAGTGTTTCTTCAGGTCTTTCGTCTCGATTATCACCTGCCCCACCTCCACACAATGAATGCTAGGAGGATTGCAAAAGCGGAGCCGCTGATGTAGAGGGCGTTTTGGACAGGTTTGGTTGGATAGTTTTTGATGAAACGGAAGGAGCAGGTGAGTTTGTCAGTGCCGTTGTTGATTATAAGGTAGTCCCCCTCGTGCGGAAGAATAAACTGGTACCTGGCATGGCCGTAGACGGCGTGTTTGTCCACCTGTTCTCCGGTTATGACGTCGTACACTTCGACGATTCCATTGCCGTTGCAGGAAGCCTCAACGAGGGAGCTGGTGGGGGTGTTGGCCGTTACAGTACTGAGGCTGGTAACGTTCCCCTGACGTTCCACCGGCTGAAGAAACACCGGGCCGATTGAGCCGACCTGGTTTTCATAGGAACTGTAAACCCAGAGCGAGCCAATGGTGAGCATGAGCATCGCAGACAGCAGGGCCGCCCAGAACCTCACACCACATCCCTCCTCCTTATGAGAACCCACGAGGCAAGGAATAGGGCCAGCGGGATGAGAAGGCCCCAGCCGATGTAGTTAATTGTGAACGGTGTAAAGTCAGTGCTCCCGCTCCTGGGTATGGCGTTGATGAAGAGCACCGGCGGGACGTTGGAAAGGCCGGTAACCCTGGGGGCGTATATGACAGCAAATCCCACCATAAAGGCAAGAAACGCGTCCGGGGAGGCCAGTGAGACAAAGGTCGCAACCGCCACTAGGTAGAGTACAAGGAAATTACCAGAACCAGTGCATCGCTTAGGAAGTTTGAGGTTATCCCGGGGAGGTACTTCAAGATTCCCGCGTAAGTGGTCACGCTAACGTAGGCGAAGGGCAGCAGTATCATGGTGAATCCGTAGATTAAGAGCGAGAGAAGCTTGACTCCGAAGAGTTCACCGTTGGAGTAAGGAAGCGAGTAAATCGAACGTGCAACGCCGCTGTCCCTGTCGTAGCGGAACGTTAAAGCGCCTAGAAGCAAAACCAGAAAGCCCATCAGCGTCCAGACGTCGTCGAGGGAGAGAACACCCTGTATTGACGTTGAAACACCTGATGCTTTCAACGGCCCGAAGAGTTCAATCCGGGTTCCGGAGGCGAAGCCCATGCTTGCGTTTACACCCATCAGGGACTGCTTCATGGCCATTCCCGCTAAGAGTACTCCAAACAGGAGGAGAACGTTCTTAACCAGGTCGTTCATCCCCCACCGGAAGAGTGTATAGAGACGTCCCACCTCATTCCCCCTCATCTAATTTTGTCTTTTCTTTGACTCCCTTATTGTACCTTCCAATCAAGAGTGCCAACAATAGAATTGCAAGCGAGCAATAGAAGACGTAGGAGGTTTTTACCTTCGGTTTTTCGAAAACCACTACACCGGTGTTTTCCCCTTTGAGTCTGAACGATTTAAGTACGATGCCTGTGGCGTACGAATCATCGTGCCTGACCTCCACCTGATATAGGGCATACTCGTCGGTAAAAGATGCATCCAAGATTCCAACGGCCCAGAGGTCGGGTCCACCGTTGGGAGTAAATATAAGCTTTCCATCCGATGCATCAAAAGTGTAAATCAGGGTTGCCATCTGAACAATCTCGATGGGATACCCCTTCCCAAATGGCTGGGTCAGGTTGAACGAATACCTCTCGGTAACCACGGTCTTGAGGGGTGGATAATACGTGATGTTCTTCCACTTCTTCGAATTCTTGTTATCCACCGCTACCCTGCCAATAACGGTTCTGAACGGGTACTTGGAAAACGTACTGCCCTTTTCAATCGGGTGCAACGGGTTGTCAAAGAGCATCGTGTGGCCGTAGGCTTTCCCGTTCTTTACAACCTGCATGTCGGCTTCTCTGATGAGATACGAGCCGGTTATCGTGACTTCCCGAAGTTTGAACATGTACCAGGTCCAGTCCTTGAAATCCGGGTCATGACTTTTCTCGGTTTTCGCTGAGAGAACATCCACCTCCTTCCAAAAGGCTGGGGGGTGAACCCCTTTGGGGAGAACTGTCATTACGGTGACGTTGGTAAGTTCTATTTGAACGTGTGAAATGATATACCCGTTGTTTTCATCGGAGAGGTTGAACCTTATCACGGTGTCGTTGTACGTTTTTATCACGTAGAGAACCCCAGAGTAGTTGTAAATCATCAGCGACGTGGTTATCCAGTCCGGTTTGTCCCCGTGGGAGACGCGATATTGAATGTATGGGTCGTACTTCTGGGCGATGTATTCGATGTAAACACCGGGCTTGACCCAGTATGGGGCCGCGAGCGCTGAATGGAAGCCTCCGATGAGGATGAACATTGCCACTAACATCGAGGGAATGACGTTCCTCATTTTGATTTCCTCCAGCCTTTTGCTGTCATGATAGAGCCGAGGAGAACCAGCGACCCCCAGAACGCGTACTTCCACGGCGTTTTAGCCTTCGAGAACGGTACCTCTTCCGCTCTCTGGAACTCAGCATTGGTGTCGTAGAGTGGCAGCAGGCCCGCCCACATGGGGTTTCCCTTTACCATCTGCTCGTAGGCCACGCGCTCGTCCATAAAGGATGCAAAAGGAATCCCTATAGCGGCAAGGTCAGGGGAGATCAGTATTGAGAGGGTAGTCGGGGATAATACCATTCCCGTTGCGGGATCATAACGCAAACCTCCAGGAGTCTGGGTAGTAAACTCCACGAGGCCCTCCATAACAAGTGGCGATCCCAGGAGAGACAGCGTGGCAACAGGGGGCCCAAATTTCCCGTAATATGTTTTCGAGGGTTTATCCCTCACGGACACCCTTTCGACTTTCATCGTCCAGTTAAGGGTGGGAAAAACCACGAAGGTCTTGTTCTCCTGCGGAGCCAGACCTGGATCGGTATCAATCCAGAGAAAAGTGTGACCATAGTGGGTTCCATCCAGACTGAAAACGGCACCATCGCTCTCCCGTATTCTGTAAACACCCTTAATCCTGAGGGAACTGAGGTACACCTTGTATTCAAGGGTACCAGAATTGCCCGGGGTTGGTATGGTTTCAACTTTTATGACCTCGTTTTGTTCCCAGATTGGACTAAGGTTCTCCCCAGTTGGGACGGTGACTTTAACCGTTACGTTGCTCATGTCAATATGGACGCCGACCGTTAGATAACCGTCAATCTCCTCCAGAATAGTGAACTTGAGGTAAGTGTCGTTGTACGCGTAGATTCGGTAGGAAGCGTTGTGGGAAAGGTAAACAAGAAACGCAGTTCTTTGCTCGGTTGAGTATCCCTGGGAGAGCTGATACTGGATATACGGGTCGTACCTCATAGCCGCGTACTCAACGTAGACTCCCGGCTTGACCCAGTAAGGTCTCGCACTTGAGAAGGGGAGGGACGTAATCATTAACAACATGATTGCAAGCACAATGAACTTGGCACCGTTTAGTTTCATTGTAATACCCTCCATGATATATTCAAACAAAATTAAATAAGCAGAGTAAAACTAGATAGATTTACATATATAGCCATCCCGCGGAAGCTATATCCTACTCTACAAGATTGCCCGTTATTGGGTTCTTGACAATGGTCACAGATTCAATGCCGTTGCTGTCGGGAATGTTGTAGTGGAAGTAGGTGTATCCGGCATCCTTGCCCGTCTTTGTGAGCCCTCCCGTTCCTATCCTGTATGTTATCTCATAGTTGGTGTATGGATTGCTGACATCGTACTTGACTCCGACCTCGGCATAGGCCCAGCCGTACTTTATGGAGGTGTAGTCGTGCACCTCAGTAACAGCCCATGTAGTCGCTGCCGCGAACCCTGCCGCCACTACCAGCAGACCGAACAGTATTGCCACAGGCTTCTTCATGGTGCCGACCCTCCTGCCCGAGGGCGGTTAATACGCCCCCTTGGGCAATTAATGATACTCTCATAATCATATTTAACTTTTACTTCAAAGTTTAATTGTAAATTTCAAAAAAATCGGGAACATCCCTGCAGGCCATTACATTGTACAAACATGTAGGCAGATACGTCAAAACTAACAACCCAGTTATGCAGGTGTTAACGAAATAATTTAACAAAAGGTCGCAAAATTGTGCAAAAACTTCGGAGAGAGTAAAGAGAATAAGGGATATCGAGTCTCAAATCTCAGCTCCACGTCTCCGCTATCACATCGTGCTTGTGGATGCTCTCGTTGCTGATGACCTTCACGTGGATCCTGCCCTTGAACCTCTCCTTCGCCCTGGCGAAAATCTCACGGGCGACATCCTCAACGAACTTCGGGTTGGCAAACATACCCTGCACGACGGCGTTTTCATCCACCGTCTTCAGCAGGGTGTACGTTGGATTGCTGAACGAGCTTTCAACGACGTCGATCAGTTCCTCAAGGGCGATGTCCCCTTCAAACGTCGTTCTCACTTCAAGCTCGCCAATAGCCCTCTGTATGTGGGTCTTGCCGTTGTTGTTGGCCATGGCATGGGGACATACGGTGTTGCCAACCACCCTGACGCGGAGGACCTTCTCAAGGGAGCCGTCCTCGTTTTTGATAACGCCAACCTCAACGTCGTAAGGCTCGTAGCTCATTCTTCCGCTCGCAGGGGCCTCCCGTGGTATTATGAGATGGGTTTTTATCCATACCTCCGCACGGTTGTGGGGATGTTTGCCTTCGAGATGCTTTATTATACATCTCCCCAGCTCCTCCAGAGAGGTATGGATGTTCTGAACTTCCTCCTCGATCGCCTCGCTCATCGCATCGGTGATGCTCTCGACGAGCCTGCTCATGTGAATGCCCTTCTTGTCCGCGGGGAGGTCTATGGTAACTTCAAAGAGCGGCAGAAACGTGTAAACCCTGCCTTTCCAGTTTATCCTGGCGATGGTGCGAAGGTTAGTAATGCCAACTCTATGGAGCTGCTCCCGGATCTCCGGAACTTCCTCCTGGGTCTCAAATATCTGCATTCTTCTCACCAGGAAGGGCTGAATGAAGGGCTTTTTAAACCTAATGCCGCTATCTCAGGAACTCCATCAGGCGTTCGTAGCTCTCCTTGGCCAGCTCCAGATCACCGGCCTTAAGCCTCTTGGCATATTTGGCCTTCTCGAACAGCCTTGTGAGTGCGTCAAGATCCCGTAAATCTGGAAAGATCTCGCGCAGCTTGTCCTCGTGTTCCCAATGGGTCCAGCTCTTCTGATAGGGGTAGCCTCGTCTGACAAGGCCCGCAACGACGTTCTGATACATCTTTATTATCCGCTCTGCGGGGGTGCCCTCAAGGGTCTCATAGGTCATTTGGGGGTTAAACTTCTCCGCCAGGGGATACCTCTTAAGTTTCTGCCTTTTGAGAAGGCCGTAGACAACGAAGGCCAGGAACACCAAGTAAGGAACTAGGTAAAGGAACGTGTGTATAGGGGCATCTATGATGACGAGATCGCCCCTTCTGAGGAACACCCTAAACGGCTGTATCAGGCGGTGTCCCACTGAGAATCCGCCGTGTACCCGTCTCCTGGGCCCCCATAGAAGGTACGCCGCGACGGCAAGGGTGGCTATAATAAGAACATCGTCCCACAGGTGTCTCTTCCTGACCCTGCCCTTGGTGAAGTGCCTCTCCCCGCTCATCAGCTGTACAAAGGAGTAACCTGCGAGGGCAAACACGAGCATCGAACTGCCCCACAGCACCCATTCCAAGTTGAGTACCACGGTGGACGTTGCTGCGGATGTCGAGAAGAACATCGCCGAGAACACGAGGACGAGAACAAACGCCAAGGACGCCGTGTACTTCATTTAGTCTCGCCCCTAACTTGGGCGCTCTCGAGAAGGTAGTACACCGTTCTGAGGGGTATTCCGGTGCGGCGACTTATCTCCTTGGGGGGTACTCCCTCCTTGGCCAGGGAGTAAAGCCATGTTATGGTCTCCGCCCCGTACTTTCTGGGCCGTCCCCTGGGATAACCTTCGGGGAGGAGCTGGATCCCCATTTGGGAGAGGGCATAGATTATCTTCTTCGAGACTTTGGGGTAGAGGCTTGGCGGGCAGGAAATCCTGCGGACGTTTGGGGCGCGCTCCAAGATGTGGACCAGTATCTCCTTCGTCGGGCGTAGGTTCACGTAGACCTCAGTAACCTCGCCGTTCAAGGCACCATCAAGCTTCTTGAGGAGTTCGGTGTTGTTCTTCGCCTTTATCTCCACCCTCACGTATCTCACCCCTGAAGAAGGGCCAGGAACTGCTTCGCCCGGTCGCTCTTGGGCATGAACTTCTCGAACTTCGCGGTATCGGCGAAGAGGGTTGTGTGAAGGCCGGAGATGACGAACTTCTCCATAGCCTCCTTGAGATCGTCCATTGGAATGCCCAGGAGTTCCGCCACCCGCTCCGCATCGTAGCTGCTTATTCCATAGAGGAGGACACCGCCGAGGAGGTGGTTTGGCACGTTGCTCAGCTCCTTCCTCCTGCCCACTATTGCACGTTCGAGCTCACACTTCCTCATCAGAAGCATACTTCCATATCCAGTTTTGAAACCTGGTTCCCCCTTGAAGGGAAGGTCGAGGATGGAGTAGTGACAGTCGATGCAGAGCCGTATACCAGGGTAAACTCCCAGGCCCTCCCTCTCGTTCTTCGAGGTGAGGAAGTAGTACCTGAAGAGGTCAAGACCCAGCTTCTCGGCCCCGTGCTCTGGATCAAGAACGGCGTATGCCAGGGCAAGGTTGTCTACGGTGTAGTGGTTGTTTATCAGCACCCCCCTCGTCTTCACGAAGCTCAGAACGCGCCAGCGGAAGCGCCTTCCAAACCTCCTTCTCAACTCCGCTTCTATATCAGAATCGACGGGCAGATCCACACGCGCTTTTTTCAGCCGATTGTTCTCCCAGTACTCGACCTCTATGCGGAGCCCGCGCATCCTGATGATGCCTTTCTCGCGGAGTTTGGACTTGATGAGTTTGAACGCCTCCCTGACGGCTATGGTGTGTCTTCCTAAGAGTCTAAGCACATCCCCCGAATAAGCCAGATGGGGTATCACCTCAACCCTCCCGATCGTCACCTGCTTCGGAAACGCCTTTACGGAGGGGAGGTTCTCCTGGCTGAGCTCTTTTAACCCTACAGGTTTCCTTCCGTAGAAAAAAGTGTAGTTGGCGTCTATTATGGACAGGGCCATCTTGTGGGCGGTGATGGCCGCCCGAAGCCTTTCAAGGGCAAGGACGCGGTTCCTCTTCTTCTTATATATCCATTGAATATGCGGATCCCTGTCGCGTTTGTCCATACCCCTGACCGCCGGTGTGCTCTCACCAACCCGCCGTGAGAGGTCCTCTTCAAGCTCCTTGAGGAGTGCAAGGTTTTCCCTCAGGCGGTAGGAGATGGATGGGACGTCGAAGGTCTCAAATAGCCCGTCCATGTCTATCCCAATATCGTCCAGTATCTTGTTGACCTGCGCGACGAGCTCCTCGGTCGTCGTCATGGCAGCAGTTCACCGTTGCTTATCTTTTCAGGAAGGTACTTCCTGGCGACGAACTCAAGGGATTTGTTGGCAAGGGCCTGCTGCTCGATCCTCACCCCCATCTTCAGGGCAAGCTGGAACTGCCTCTGCCACTCCCTGTTCTGGAACCAGGGATAGTTCATCTCCTCGGTTATCCTTTTGTAGTCCGCAGTGGGACCTCCCTTCTTGTTGGGGGGAATTCCCTTGAGCTTCTCGGTGACGTTCTTGAGGCCGTAGCGCTCTATGTCGTCCATGGTCATTCCAACGAACTTCGCCTCCGGTGTCGCGAGCTTCTCACTGAGGTAAGCGAGGTTGATGGAGCCCTGTTTTATGGTCGAGTAGATGTACCAACCGTAGGGGTCGCCATCGGTGAAGACTATTATCGGAAGACCCTCCTCGTAGTGGAGCCTGTGGATGAGCCTTCTAACTCCACGCGAGGCCTGTCCCTGGGTCGCGATGATGAGGGCTTTCTGTTTCCTGGCAAACTTTTCCTCGATGAGACGGTCCGCCATAGCCGCGGTCTCGACGACCAGGGCGTAGTCAACGTTCACCTCAACGAACTGGAGGTGCTCGACCGTCCCCGGAACGGCCCATCCCCCCATACCGAGCTTGCTCGTGTTGAACTCATCCTCGCCGTCGCGGATGACTACGTCACCGTAGATGTAACCACGCCTGTCTGCCGTCAGATGCATCTCCTCACGCAGAACACCGAGCATCCTCTCAAGGTCCTCTATGATGGGATCGCTCTCGCGCTGGTCCTCGAAGGTGTTCTCTTTCGTTCCGGGAATCGTGTGCTTGTTGGCGTAGTAGGCTTCACGAAGGCTTGCGTGCTTTCTCTCGCTTACAAGCCTCTTAACGTAGGCCATCAGAAGGACGGTCTGCATGAACTTCCTGGTGTGGGCAACGTTGAGGAAGTACCTCCGGGACAGCTTGTCCCCCATCCTAATGACGCGCCTCTTCTCATCGAAGTAGACGTTGCTGATACCGCGCATCGGGATGTCAAAGTAGGGGTTTTTGCCCTCCCGGATATTCTCGAGGATCCTCTTTCCGTGCTCCTCAAGTTTTCCCAGAACCTTTGTGGGATCGTACGAGAACCGTTCCCTGGGTTTTTCACGGTGGATGCCCTTTCCTTTAGGCATTCTCACTCACCTCCCCTGAAACCGCTGTCCGACCGTCTTTGGCAGCGAAGTGGCTCTCTATGAAACCAAGGAAGTAGCCTGCGATGGCTTCCTCCGATTCGTCCGTTAGGACGCTCAGGGCCTTCGCTATCTCCGGAACGTAGCGCTCAAAGGTCTTCCTCCGCTTGACCTGATGGAGCCTGCGGTGTTTGCCGCTGAGATACGTCTGGAGCCTCCTGGCGGCGTCCATAATCGCCAGCCGTATCTCGTTCTGAATTTCCTCGACGTTGGCTATGCTCTGCTTCCCAGTTCCGGTGTAGGGCACATGGACACTGATGACGTTTATCATGAGAACGAGAGGGGTCCTGTCGAGGTCATCAACCTTGTATCTCTTCCAGTCTACGGAGCGTGCCGCCAGTGTCGTCACACACGAGCCCGCATCGAAGAGGAGTGGAACGCGGTTGGCGTACCTAAGAACGTCAAAACCTGCCTGAATCTCTCCACCATAGGCCAAACCAACCTCAACCTGGAAGGGGATACCCCCGGAATAGACCTTGGGCGACCGGGTAACGGCGGTGACGAACTCCGGCTTAAGGATTCCCCTCAACCCCTTCTCGATGTTTTCCTCGCCTATCGGCCTCAGACCGTGGGTCGGGGGGGCCATGAAATTCAGGTACCTGAAGGCTTCAACTATCTCCTCGGCTTCCCCCCAGGTGAGTTTTTCCGGCGGCTTCTCCATTGTCTTCGCAACCTGCTTGACGACCTTGGTGTACCCTTTAAAGGAGCGGAGGACCGTCTTGACCTCCCCCTTAGCAAGCCTCTCATAGAGCTGATCCTGGACGTTCTTGTCCTTCTCGGTCTTTATTAGCCTTAGAGCGGCGATGTACTCAACCAGCTCGTCGAACTTCTTGTCACTTATCCTGGAGAACTCGCCGATTAGGAAGCGTTTCAGACTGCTCCGCCTGGTCTTCTTGGCCATCCTGTAAACGTCGTCGGTGAGAACGCCGCGGGGATGGGGTTTCATCTCAACGGGGGGCTTGGGAACGTCGTCACTCGAACGCGGGAACGCTATTAGTTTTCCGTCCGGCTCGATGAGCTCGATGTGGGCGTGGGGGTTCGCTATGGCAGTGAGCTTGAGGTACCAGTACACACCCTGCTTTGAGCGGACGTAGCGGACGTTCTTGACCTCAAGCTCTATCCTGGTCCCACGCCAGCCGTTTGGATTGGGCTTCTTTGTCTTCTGCACTATCTTACCCTCGTTCCTGTCCACGTCTATTTTAACCCAGGCCTCAATTATCTCGTCGTTTCCGGTGGAGGTCACAACGCGCGTCGCCTTTCCGCTGGTTATCTGAGCGAACATAACCGCACCACTTATGCCAAGCCCCTGCTGGCCTCGGCTCTGTATGTTCCTGTGGGCCTTTGTACCGGCCAGCATCTTGCCGAAGACATGAGTTATAAATTTCTCAGGGATTCCCGGCCCGTTGTCCTCAACAACGACTTTATAATGTTCCCTCTCTATTTTCTCAATCTCCACGCGGACGTAGGGAAGTATCCCCGCCTCCTCGCAGGCGTCAAGCGAGTTGGTAACCGCCTCATGGACAACCGTTGTAAGCGACCGGATTTTACCGGTGTAGCCGAGCATTGCCGCGTTCCGTCTGAAGAACTCGCTGACGCTCTGTACCTTAAATTCCTTAAACAGTTCTTTGGCTTCGGCCATATTCCAACCTCCATCACTCCATGAGCGTGTATCCAGCCCCTTCGACCTTAAGGTCCTTCTTCCTTCTCTCAAGGTACCGATAAACGGAGCTATGGGGCGAGCCCCTAACGAGCTTCTCTATTGCAGTTTTTGCTATCTCCACCTGAATGGGGCTACCTATGATAGCAACGGTCTTACCGTAAACGCTGATATCCGCACCGCTCATCTCCTCAATGATCTCCCTCGTACGGCCCTTTCTCCCTATTATCCTCCCCCTAACACGTGGAAGGGCGTGCCCCTCACTGCCAACGACGATGTCGGAGAGGTTCACCACCTCCAAAACCTCCCCCTCGTTGAAGAGTCTGAAGGCCCTCTCCGGTGAGAATCCTCTACCGATGGCTGTAACGACATCTCTCGCCTTCCAAACCGCCAGGGGGTCGTCGGTTTCTTCCGTGGACGTTATGAAGACCTCCCCGGTTTCACTGTCAACTTCCACCTTCGTCTTTGTCCTGTCCTCAATCTCCTTTTTGGTGCCCCCTTTCCTCCCTATAAGGACGGCCACCCTGTCCTTGGGTATCCTAACGAACTCCTCCTGCTCGCCCATGGCCTCGTACGAGAGCTCGCCTTCATGCCCGGTCTCCTTGTCAACCCTTTCGTATTTCTTCAGCAATCTCTCAAACTCGTCCATACTCTCACCCTCTAAGCTTCGAGGAGCTCCTTAAGCTTTTCATTGAAGTCCTCGGTGTGAACGCCTTTACGCGTGAAGTAACTGATTATATTCCACAGATCCCTTTTTAGGAGGGCTACGGACATTTTATTCCGTTTTACAGTCGCCTGGGACCAGTCTATCACCACGGGGAAATCCCAGATCAAGATGTTGTACTCGCTCATGTCCCCGTGGACCATATCACCCCTCCTCCACAGACGTTCTATAACGCCCATAGTGAAGCTGTAAAGCTCTTCAAGGTCCTGGGGTTCAAGCTCACGCTCAACATCCTTAAGGCGCGGTGCTGGCCCCTCCTCCCCGATGAACTCCATCACAAGGATGTTGTTGCGGAAGATCTTTGGTTCAGGGACTCGAACGGCGTATTTGATGGCCCTCTGAAGGTTCTTGAACTCCCTACGCGTCCAGACGAAGACCAGCTTACGCATGTCCTTCGGCAGGTACCCCACGCGCGGGTCGGCCGCCAGGTACTCCCATATGCGGCGGAACTCGGTGGTGTACGTCCGGTAAACCTTCACCGCAACCTTCTTGCCTTCCGAGGTAACCCCAGCAAACACGTTCGCCTCCTTTCCAGTCGAGATGACCCCCTGGAGGTGCTCTATCCACCCCCTACGGTGGAGGTACGAAAGGGTCTCGGTCGTGCTCTTGTCGAACACCTCGTTGGCAATCTTATACAGTTCACTGCCCTTTTCACGACGCTCCCGTAATCCGGTGAGCTCTTCAATAGCCCTCTCAAACTCTCCTTCGGACATAGCCACCACACTGAGCTGAGGTCAGAGAAGCACATCGGCACCGCTCAGGAAATCCCGACTTACCTTGCCCCTTCTCAGGAGCCAGTCCACCTGGGTTCTGGTGTAGCGGTATACGATATCCCCGCGTTCATCCGACTGAACGGACCAGGGCTGGACTATGACGAGGTCGCCAACACGCATCCACATGCGTCTTTTGAGCTTGCCGGGTATCCTGCATCTCCGTATCCGCCCGTCCTCACACCTGACGTCCATCCAACCGGATCCGAGGGCCTGTTCAATCACACCGAAGATCTGACCCCCTCTTGGAAGGGGCACTCTAATCACTTCATCACCTTGAACCTGCCTGTTACTCTTTTTTCTTCCTTTATTTCCACGTCTGTGGTACGCCATGAATATCATCACCTCCTGAGGCTTGACTTGAGTCCTTATAAGTTTAAGCCTTGCAAAAATTTTCCAAAGCTGGTAGGTTGAAGCATTTTTAAAATTTTTGCAAACCTTGTGCCAAATATCCATAACCGGGCATTATGGGCGTATGAAGGTTTAAAAACGCACCAATTAAACTGGATTCTGGAGATGAACATGAACGCGGTGGAAGCGGAGAACCTCACGGTACTATACGGAGAGCAGCCCGCCCTGGAGGGACTCACGTTCAATGTTGAGGAGGGGGAGACCATGCTGCTCCTGGGCCCAAACGGGGCGGGAAAAACGACCCTACTCAGAACGATAGCGGCATTTCACGGTGAGTACTCCGGGAAGCTCCTCGTTTTTGGCGAACCTCCCTATAAAGCAAGGGATATAATCTCATATGTTCCACAGAGCCACTCCCTTAACGAACGCGTTCCGCTGACGGCCATAGAAGTCGTCGCAATGGGGAGTATTTACAGGGGAAGTTTTCTGCACTTCAGGATTCCTACCAGCGCCATGAATAAAGCCAAAGAGGTGCTGGGCTTCGTTGGCCTTGCCGGAAGGGAGAACCGGCTGTTCCGTGAACTGAGCGGAGGACAAAAGCAACGCGTTCTCCTTGCCAGGGCCCTCATGAGTGATCCCAGGCTACTGCTTCTCGACGAGCCGCTCTCCGCCCTGGACCCCTCGGCGAGGGTTGAGGTGACCGCGGTTCTGAGCAAGATAAAACGGGAGAGGGGGCTTACGATGATAATTACAACACACGATATCAACCCTCTGCTGGAGATAGGTGACAGGGTCATGCTGATAAATAAACGCCTCATAGAGTTTGGAAAGCCAGAAGAGGTTCTCAGGGACGATGTAGTGAAGTCGGTCTACGGTCCCCTGGCCAGAGCCGTGAAGGTTGAGGGAAAGCTGTTCTGCATAACGGGGGACGCCCATATCTACCACCGGAGGGAGGATATGTGATCCCAGAATACATCATCAGGGCGATCTTGGCCAGTATAACTGTCAGTGTCCTCCTGGGGCTTCTGAGCCCAATAATAAACATGAAAGGGCTCGCGTTTCTGACCCACGCCACGTTCCACTCCCTCCTATTCGGTGCGGTGCTTGGGATGGTTTTCGGTTTGATCCTGGAGAACCTCTCCCTCGTGATGGTAGTCGCCCTCATCGTGACGATAATAGTCGTTGTCCTGATCGCCGAACTCGAAAAGAAAGGATTTTCGTCGGATTCCGCGGTTGGCATCGTGGCCAGCTTTGTGGCGGGACTGACCGTTCTGAGCTTTGGAGTGCTTTACAAGGTGATGGCCACCAGACCGTACTTTCCCCTGAGCGAGGACATAGTCTCCTATCTGACGGGGGAGATATTCCTGATAACGCTCAACGACCTCCTGACCCTCGTGATCGGAGGGATGGTAGCGTTCTTCATCATGCTGTTGCTCTACAGGGATTTCCTGTACTTGAGCTTTGATCCAGAGGGGCTGGAAAGCTACGGAGGGAACTCAAGGGCATATCTGATGATCCTCTACGTCCTCGTAGGAGGCGTCGGAGCCCTGATAGTGAAGACCGTCGGCTTGATAACCCTCCAGGTGGTCGCGGTTCTGCCCGGGGCGATAGCGCTGATGATGAGCTCGGACATCAGAAAGATACTTGGGGTTAGCCTCTTCCTCACCCTAGGCGTTGAGCTCTCGTCGGTGGTTCTGGCCTACTTCACGAGCATACCCCCCAGCGGACTGGCGACAATAATGCTCGGGGTGATCTACGGGGCGCTGTTGTTCAGGAGGTGAACGTGTTGGGCTTAAAACTAGGTGGAATTGACGAAGCGGGTAGGGGGCCGGTTGTAGGTCCTATGGTAATCGGTGCCGTGGTTGTGGATGAGGAGAACGTACCCGAGCTAGCAAAACTCGGGGTCAGAGATTCCAAGAAACTCAGTCCCGGGCGCAGGGAGATGCTGTTCGACAGGATAGTTGACCTCCTGGACGACTACGTGCTCCTCGAATTATGGCCAGAGGAAATAGACGGAAGAACGTGCACACTCAACGAATTCGAGGTTAAAAACTTCATCCGGGCGTTGAACTCCCTGAAGGTGAAGCCCGATGTGCTGTACATAGACGCAGCAGACGTCAAGGAGGAGAGATTCGGTGAGGAGGTGTCCAGAGGACTGGACTTCACTCCCAGAATAATCGCGGAGCACAAGGCAGACGACAGGTTCATCCCAGTATCTGCGGCATCTATCCTGGCCAAAGTGACAAGGGACAGGCTTGTTGAAGCACTCAAGGAAGAATACGGCGAGATAGGTTCAGGATACCCTAGCGATCCACGGACGAGGGCGTTTCTCGAACGCTACTACCGCGAACACGGCGAGTTCCCTCCCATAGCCAGAAAAACCTGGGGAACACTGAAGAAGATAAAAGAGGCCGTTGAAGGAAAAGCTCAAAATGGGATGGGACAGCTCACGCTGGAGATGTTCACCGGGAGATCCCGGTAACATCCCAGATCCTCCGTTTAATGCGCAGGATCCAGACCCAGTACGTCTTTATGGATTCCCTGAATGCCTCCCAGCGTATGATATCGTTAAGCACAACTCCTATGGTGACCGCGGCGGGGGGAACGAGAACGGTAGCGTAAAAGCTGAACTGAGTCTTTCCACCAAGTGCGTATTGAAGGGCAAACAGAGCTATGGTACTCCAGAATATCCCAAAGGGCACGACAACCCTCGTCCTTTTTCTGTACACCCACGGAATGGCGAATATGAAGACCACCATGGCCAGCAAAAGGAAGGGATCAGTCTGGGCGTAGATGTTTGGGTTAAAGTGGAAGGGGAATGGGGTGCTGTTAACGAACCATTGCCAGAACGGGGAGGTGCTCGGATTCGGCCCCTTGTAGCTGAGGTGCCACCTAAAGCTACCCAAGAACTGCCGGAGCCAGTATTCGAAACCAACCGCCTTTATCGCGGTTAGGTTTGGAACGAGGAAGGCAACACCTGGAACTAGAGCTATAACCGCCATGAAACGGGTCAGACGCTTCTCCCCCTTGAAGGCATCCACAAGTAGTACAGGCCACCCGAAGGCACCACTCAGCTTTGCCGCCGCCGCAAGGCCGAGTGCCATTCCTGCACCCATGCGCCTCTCGTAGATCAGTACGAGCATGAAGAGGGTAACGAAGAACGCCACGTGGATGTCCAGCATGGCAGCCACGGCGGTTGCCTGAAGCGTCGGGTCGGCGGCTACAAAAACCAGGGCGATGAGGGAGGCTAGGTAACTCCCGCTTATTCTGTACGTTGCCAGGAGGACCAGTACACCTATGAGGGCAAATTCGATGAGGCCGGGAACGCGCCAGTCTATCGGCTTGTCCTCCCTCAGCATCCCAAGCATTATAAGGTCCTTCCCTAAGAACGGGTGCTCAAGGTTGAGGTAGTTCTGGATGTTGTCCTTATCCGGGTACCTGAATCCGGGGACAACGTAGTAGCTTCCCGAGGGGAGCTCTTTTGCAAGTGATTTTCGGAATGCCCCGAGGTTCCGGGGTGGAATCTCAAAGTACAGCCCGGGAAAGTCGTAGTACTCCATCTCAAACGTTGTGTTGTAGTCGTCGGCTATCATCTCAACGGTGGAGGCGTAGCGCAGTTTGGAAGACACGTTGGAGAAGATGACGTTTACCCCCTCCGAGCCCGTTGTACCGTTCACGTAGTGGACGTCGACCCCCAAGCGGTGGAGTATGTTCCTGCTAGCCGGGATGTACCAGACCTCGTCACCTATGTACCCTCTAAGCGCCGGTGAGGACGCCGTTCTGTAAAGGTACCAGAAGGAGGACAGTATTATACCCGCCGATATGAGTATGAACACAAGGGTTTTCCATTTCATTGCCGCCACCACGTGGAGTAGTGCGGCAACTTTTTTAAGCTTCCCCACGAGGGGAAGGCTGATGATAGAGGAAGAAGGGGTAAAGCTCGCACTTGAAGTGCTCAGAAAGGGGCGAAATCCAAAGGGGCTGGGGGCCAAACTGGGTAAGGGCTGGGAAGAGGCCGTGGAAATAGCGCGGGCCAGGTTGAGGGCCGGAAACAAGTTCTCGCGGGACGACCTCTGGATGGACATGGAGGGCCTCAGGTACGCAACCCACGAAGCTGTTGCCAAGTATCGGAGCGAGCGCCTTAAGAAATCGGGTGTGCGGAGCCTAGCCGACGTATCCTGCGGCGTTGGGATCCAGCTCATCTTCTACGCGATGAACCTGGATAGGGCCTGGGGCATAGACATTGATCCACGAAGGGTAGAGTACGCAAGGAGAAACGCTGAGAAGTACGGGGTCACCAACATTGAGTTTATAGCCGCTGACTCGCTGAGCCCGGAGACCGTTGGGCGAATCGATGCCGATGTCGTATTCTCGGACCCGGCACGTCCCCCCGTGGCTCCGGAAAGAAAACTTGAAGGCCTGCTACCGAGCCCCCTGGATATCCACCGGATTTACAGGGAGAAGACGGACCTCTTCATATTCGATCTTCCCCCCCAGATAAGGAGAGAGAAAATTCCCTGGAAGGGGGAGTTCGAGTACATCGACCTCAACGGGGCGCTCAACCGGCTGACCTTCTACTTCGAGGGACTGGCACGGACTGAACGAAGCGCGGTTCTCCTGCCGGCGGGGATGCGTATTGAGAGCAGGCCCGAACTGGAGAATGTGGTCGGGTGGACGAACCTGGTGGGGCACTACCTCTACGAAATCTCTCCTGCGGTCGCCTACGCCGACTTAATCAACGAGCTATTCCACCTCCTGCCGGGGAACCCCAGGATGCTCCTTAAGGACAAAAGGCGCGTTATAGGGACCGGAAGCGACGAGATAAAAAGCGAGTACCTTAAGAGAACCTATGCGGTCGTTGATGTTGTCCCCTTCCATCCGGTGAGGATAAACGACATCCTCAGGAGGGAGGGCTTCGGAAAAGCCACACTGCGCGTCAGTGTGCCGGACAGTGAGTACTGGAGCCTCAGAAGGCGTATAGAGTCAGGTCTCCGCGGCGACAGGAGAGCCTTCATCTTCGAGTTCAACAGAAAAGCGATAATAGCGGAGCCCCTATAACTCCTCTATCCTTGCGTTCCTGATCTTCTTGGAACCTATCCTGAGGCCTTTGAAGTAGTTGATGTGCTCTTCGGGAAGAAAAGCCTCCAGGTTCGTAGGCTTAAGCCTTCTGCGCTTCTTTTCGGTTTTTTTGGCTTTTTCCAGACTTTCCGAAGACACCGAAGAGAGGAACTCATCGAGCTGCTTGTCCATCACCGCACCCGATACCCGTAGGGATGGGGGTATAAATCTTTTTTCCCGCTACCCCAAAAGATCATCCATTCTAGACACCGGAAGAAAGGCTTTTAACTTCCGGGATTTATTTAGGGCAAAAGTAAGGATAACCGGTGAAGCGGGATGTGCGGTATAATAGGGTACATCGGAGGGCGCAGGGCCTGTGAAGTTATAGTTAAGGGGCTTAAGCGGCTTGAATATCGTGGTTACGATTCTGCCGGTGTCGTTACAGGGGAGGGGGAAAGCCTGCACATTAAAAAGGGGGCGGGGAGAATAGACCCTCTGGTGAGCGAGCTCGGTCTGCTTAACATGCCCGGAAATCGGGGAATCGGCCACACCC
>Ga0256840_1001245_pt1 | contig 24450 bp, 25 predicted proteins | sample 355202metaG_FD_185969 | JGI IMG/M metagenome (GOLD analysis project Ga0256840, IMG submission 185969) | Hydrothermal vent microbial communities from Mid Atlantic Ridge, Atlantic Ocean - 355-202 | ecosystem: Environmental > Aquatic > Marine > Hydrothermal vents | place: Atlantic Ocean: Mid...
GTGCGGCCACGCACTATGGCTTAGATGTCAACCTTTTTTTGACGTTTTTTTGCATGCTTCAGCAAATTTTCAAAGATCATGAAACTCTAAACTTCAGTTTGTTGAAGATACAGAGGGTTCATTTGTGGAACGCCGAAAAAATGTAGCCCGGAACATGGATCATGCTCAATCCGATAAGATAAAGGCAATTATTTCACTGGTGGAAGATGCAGACATATTTGTTGCTCAACAAAAGAGCCCGAACTTTATCAAAATAGCCAAACAAACAAGATTCCAGCCAGTGGTGGTAAAAGTAGAATCCATACAAGACATATTGACTTTGCTTCAGGATGAATTCAAGAATATCTATTCCTATGTGGAACGGCGGAAAAATGGTGAAACTTTTGCGACGATACCAGAGTTAACTGTCCATAGCTGATAAGAGGCAAAATTATGGCACGAAAAATTTTTATTGCTGCAACTGGAATGAATAGCGGCAAGACAACAACCAGTCTTTCTTTGATGCATATGGCACTGAAAAAGTATGATCGAGTCGGTTTTGTCAAACCTATCGGGCCAAAACCTGTTGAGTATCAAGGCATTATTGCTGATAAAGATGCCGTAGTCATGGCACGACACTTCGGGCTAGTCGCTGATTTGCCTTTGATGTCTCCGTTTGTTTTACAGCCGGGGGATACCCGGCGAATCATGGATGGAAACCTGAAAAGGGACACCATTGCTCAGCAAATGTTGGCTGCCATTGCAGAATTGGATGCCAAGAACGATTTTTTGATCATTGAGGGTGCAGGGCATACTGGTGTTGGAACTATCTTTGGTTGCAACAACGCAAGAATTGCCAGAGAAACAGACGCAGCAGTCCTTATGGTGACGGGGGGTGGCCTGGGTAATGTTGTCGACTCTGCACAAACGAATCTGGCATTGTTTCAAAAGGAACAGGCCAAGGTCAAGGCGATACTGGTCAACAAAATTATTCCAGAGAAACGTGAACAGACCTTGAAATACCTGGATATGGCTTTTGCTGATGAAGGGATTCAAGTTGTCGGTGGATTTAACTATCAGCCGATTTTGGCAAACCCGACCTTACGCCGCATTGCTGGTGTTCTGGATATTAAACTGTATGCCTCTGAGGATCAGGGTCAGAGGATTATTCATAATGTGCAGATTGGTGCAGCTTCAGCCCAGCGAGTTGCGGAACTATTGCAAGAGTCAACTTTGCTTATCGTGAATAGCAGTCGGGATGAACTGCTGGTGACGATTTCAAACCTCTACCAACTGGAAGAGTATCGTAAAAAGATCGCCGGTATTATTATTCCCGGAGTTGGAGAGATCAGTCATATATCCCAGAAAATTATTGATAGTAGCGGCATTCCATATATGCGTGCCGGTCGTACGTCTTCTACCGTTTTTGAAATAATTAAGGATGATGTTTCAAAGTTGACGGCAGAAGATACCCATAAGATTCAAATGATTATCGAACTGGCAGAAAAAAGGTTTGATTTTGATACCATTGATAAATTACTTGATTAATTTTTTTTGGAGAGAACTATGCTGATTCGTGTTCGTTATCTGGATGGTCGGATTGACTTAATCCCCTCAATGAGGCTTGAAGAGTTAATCGTCATGAGTGAAATTGAGCAATTTGAGCGATCAGCTGGTTGGGTGACTGTTGGTAAGGATCCGGTAAGAAGCACTTTGCGAGGCCAGTATAACGGTCCTGAACGGAGAAAATGACGTTAAATTTTTAATTATTAGCCATGGGAAATTTATTTAGGTGAATTAACTTATTGATATGATAGCGATTTTATCTCTTTATCCTTTCTTCCTATGCCGCTTGGTGGTATAATCAGTTTCGTCGAAGGAGGTATAAGATGAAGGACGTTTCGGTTGTTTATCAAGATGGCATGATGGGTATAATCGATCCTAAAAAGTTACAGGGATTAATCGAAAGAGACTGGATTATTAAGTTTCAGCGATCTGATGGTTGGGTTTATCCCGAAATAGATCCAATCAGAATTTCAGCAGACACAGAGTATCAGGGCTCAGAGCGGCGTTTCATGTAAGATATTGCTGCTGAAATTTATCTGACAATGTACAGAATAAGGCTCAACTGGAGAAAGTTGAGCCTTATTCTGTTGTCCGGGGTGGAAATTTGGTCAAATAGTTACGATATGATTTTAAAATTTTGAGGACTCTTGTTCTTTGATTTTGTCCAATCCTGAGGAGTATTTTCTGTCCAGCTGAAAGACTTTCCAAGGTTGGATCTGCATATGTATATAGAATTACAGGCTGAGCAAGTTGCAGGGGATCAGTCGGGTTTGGCGTTTCTAGAAGATGATCGATAACGTAGACCAGCCGATCATTGAAATAGGCATTTTTATACCCCAATTGTTCATAAGCGGTTTGGAACAAAGGATAAAAATGGGTATAAAATTTGATTGCCAGATTTTGATTGATTGATTCGATCAAGGTCAAGTAAGGAATGTAGCGTTTGTAATTTCTACGACTGATTTGAGGCGCTTTTGGTGTCCCCGCGACCAGAAATTTCCCCCCTGGTGCTTTTATCGGCAAAAGGGCTCTTGCCAAACGTTTTTCAGGTAGACTGTCAATTGTTGCGACAAATTTTTGGATAAAGTTTTTTGTGTACAGCAATTGGTAGATCGTCTTTTCAGAAAGCAAGCTCTGCAAAACTTCTTGGATACTCTGATCACTCTCCTGTATCGGCGGTAGGATCTCTGGCAGAGGTAGAGCCTCTGACTGAGCTTTTAAGTCGTTCTGTTCCGGCGGTAAGACGGGCTGCTCAAGCTGTTCAAGCTGCTTAACTGCAGGTTTAGGAACCGGATAGTGAATAATCGGTTTTTTAATCGGTTCTGCTGGCCGTGCTGGCTGTATGTCCTGAACCTGGTAGTCTCGATTCGGGTTGTTCTGTAAATAAATTGAGACACCCAGGGCGCAGAGCAGAATTATTAATGTGAAAATGATCAGGTTGGTTTTTTTCATGAATAAATCTCCTGTCTTGATAGATTCATTATGACTATTTTATTTCACCATTTCCAGAAGTTATTTGAACTATGGTGATTTTTTCACCTTCCTATGCGGTTACAATGAATTTAATTAAGGCTGAAATTGGTAAAAGAAAAAACACAGGTCAGGAATCTTGTCGCTTATTTCACGGTCGGGGACATTGTTTTCCTGGTTATGAAGATCTTGTGATTGATTGGTTTCAACCTGTTGCTCTGGTGACATTGTATCGACAGAGAGATGAGGCGTGGCTTGCTTTGCTTGTGGCGTTGTTGCACTCACAGCTTGTAGATATTGAGGCCATTGTTTTGCAGGAACGTTATTTGTGGGGTTCTCCCAGTCGGATTATATCTGGTGAACTGCCTGGGGAAGTCAATGCTGTGGAAGCTGGATTGAAATATCGGCTGCGTTTAAACGCAGCACAGAATATTGGGTTTTTCCCAGATATGGCTCAGGGGAGGGCCTTGCTCAGAGAAATAGGCAAGGGAAAGAAGATTCTCAATTTATTTTCCTATACCTGTAGCTTTTCTGTTGCGGGAATTTCTGCCGGCGCAACTCAGGTTGTCAATTTGGATATGAATCGTGGTGCTTTGGAATTGGGGAGATTAAATCATCATCTCAATAGCTTGGATCTACGTAGAGCCAGCTTTTTGCCAATTGAATTGTTTCGCAGTTTTAGTCGGCTGCGCAAGTTGGCTCCCTTTGATTTGATAGTTTGTGATCCCCCGGCAGACCAAGGCGATCATTTTCTGGCGCAGCGTGACTGGCCAAAATTGGTGCGTAAATTGCCTTCATTGCTGAATCCGGGTGGTGGACTCCTTGCTTGTTTGAGTAGCCCTTATGTACCACCGGACAAGATTCGGCAGCTTTTTATTGATTTAGCACCACAGGCAAAGTTGCTGCAAAGCATTGATTCCGGTAAAGGTTTTCCTGAAATAAATCCGGAGAAAGGGATGAAGTTGTTGCACTATGAAATTTATTGAACCCAATCTGATTACTCAATATGGTGACAGGATCTGGGTTGTACCAGGAAATACAACAATATGACTGTTGATTTTTTTGTTCTCGCGCTATAATACATTTCCATTAGCAATGTTGTGTTGAAAGGAGGCTGTGAAATGCCGGTAGTTACTGTTCGTGCAGTTGAGGGAATCAGTAGTGAAAAAAAAGAAGAATTGATGGCGCGCATCACTGTCGTCATGAAAGAGGTTCTGGGTAAGAATCCTGAAGCGACTCATGTTATCATTGAAGAAATTTCTGCTGAAAATTGGGGAATTCGAGGAAAGACTGTCGCAACAATCCGTTCTGGGAAGTGAAATTGTTTAAAGTTAAAAAAATGGTCGTCCAGTCAGACGACCATTTTTTTTGCACGATTGAGAATTAGTCACAAGTGATTGAATCACCAAAAATAGAGGTAACTATTCGGATGGCTTCTGGCGAAGTAACTTTGTAATAGACTTCTACCCCTTCCCGGCGACCGGTAATAACCCCCTTGTTTTTCAGCAGTGCCAGGTGTTGGGAAACCGTCGCCTGTGGAAGATAGAGGCATTCCCAGATTTTTTTAACATTGCAGGATTGTGACATCAGTCCTGCAACTATCTTTAGACGGATGGGGTGTCCAAGAACTTTGAGAATCTCTGATTCTCGATCATAGTCTTGAGCGGAATCAAAAGGAATATTTACAGCCGGTGCAGTCATATTAGACTCCTTATCATATTTTGAATATATGGATATTAGAGACAATAGCCATTTTCGTCAAGTGGAGATTGTCTTTGTCTGTCAAGGTTTTTAATGCGAAAAAAAATAAAAATACTTATCTTTGTGTTCTTTCTGGTGGCTCTATCAGGACATTCATTTTCCCAGGAGCTTCCCGTGGTGGATCATCCAATTCAATCCCTGGTTGGGGAATCCCTCGCTTATGATATTTCATTCCTCTGGTTTGACCATCTTGCCGAGGGATCAATTCAACTGTTTCGAGGAGAAAAGCCTGGAACTTTTTTGGTCGTTCTTGAAGCAAAAACATTAGGCTTGGCCGCATTTTTTACCCGGGATCGGGTAGAAAAATATCAAACATTAATGGAGATTGGTGCTTCGGGTTTATTACAACCTTTGTGGTATAGCTCCCATACTATCCGTGGCTCCGGCAAGTCGAGAAGTGAAAAAACAACCAAATACACCTTTGATTATAAAACAAATCAGGTCAGGTACCAGAAGCTGAAAAATGGGCATACTTATGATGATAAATTGTATCCATTAGAAAAGAATAGACCACTCTTCGATATATTGAGTGCACTTTATAACTTGCGCCTTGGTTTTTATGGAAATCTGGGAAAAGATCATCTCCAAATTCCAACCTTTCACCGCAAGGGACCGCAAGATATCGTTGTTGATCCGTTAAAAAACATGAGTAAGAAGGATAGAAAATTCTTTGCAGCAGATCCTATCCAGTGTCGAATCCTGGTCGATCCTTCAGTTTTTGGTACCAAGGGGCGTGATATCCTTGCAAGTTTTGATAATCTGATGCGGCCGCAAAAGGGGATAATCAAAAATGTCATCGGGTTGGGGGATGTCCGGGGACAACTTCGTACCCCTTGACTCAAGTGGAGATTTCTATGCAGGAACCAGATAAAATTTTTGTCGTTGGACATCGAAACCCCGATACAGATTCTATTTGCAGCGCTATCGCCTATGCGGATCTGCGCCGGCAACAGGGACTTCAGGGGGTCAAGGCGGCTAGAGCTGGAACAATCAATCGCCAGACTCAATTTGTGTTGGATCATCTGGGTGTTGATGTTCCCGAATTGCTCGCCGATGTTTATCCTAGAATCAAAGATATTGTGACCGAAAAGGTGATTTCCATCCACCAATCTGCCCCCATGTCGAAAGCTATTGAACTCTATCATCAACACCATATCAGAATCCTTCCGGTGGTAGATGATGATGGTTGTGCTCAGGGATTATTAATGTTAAAGCGGGCAACTGAACTTTTTCTGGTTCCTGCTGAACCTGAAAAACTGCGGCGTATTCGTGCCTCACTCAGCTCTATTCAGAGTTGTCTCGGTGCAACTGCGCAGCATTTATTGAATTCTGAACAGGTCGAGGATTTTGACCTCCATGTCGGTGCCAGGCGTGAATCGAGTTTTCGCCATTGGGTCGATGCTATTATTCCTGAAAAAACAATTTTGGTTACTGGCGATCGTTCAGGTATTCAGAGACTTGCCGTTGAGGCCGGTATCCGTTTGCTGATAATTTCAGGAAATTCACCTGTTGATAATGAACTGCTTGCAACTGCACGGAAGAATGATGTGTCAATTTTGGTGAGTCATTATGATACCGCCAACTGTGTTTGGTTGACGCGGATGGCAACCCCGGTTGGAATTCTGGCTAAATCTGATTTTATGGTGGTTAAGCCGAATGATTTGCTCGAAGACCTGCGTGTGAAATTGATCCATGGAAAACAATCAGGAGTGATAGTCTGTTCCTCTAATCAGCAGGTTGAAGGGGTTGCAACCAAAAGTCATCTGATAAAAAAATCACCGGTTAAGTTGATTCTTGTAGATCATAATGAGCTGTCTCAGGCAGTTCCCGGGGCTGATAAGGTTGAAATTCTCGAGGTTATTGATCATCACCGCCTGGGTAATTTTCACACTGATTTACCGATTAAATTTATTAATCAACCTCTGGGAAGTACCTGTTCACTCGTTTCAACCCTCTATCAACAAGCGGGGATTGAACCGAAAAAGAAAATTGCCGGGTTGCTCCTGGCAGGGTTGCTTTCAGATACCATCATTTTAAAATCTCCAACAACGACTGATATTGACCGCACTCTTATCTCCTGGTTAGAAGAATATTCAGGGTTGGATCATCAGCAATTTGGTTCTCAGCTGTTTGCCGCTGGAAGTTCTATGGCAAGTGGTGTCCCGGCTAGAAAGTTGATTCTTACCGATTTTAAAGAGTATAGTTGCGGCGATCGTACGCTTGGTTTAGGTCAAGTTGAGGTGGTTAATTTTCATTCTTTCCACCAGCGACAGAAAGAATTAATGGTCGAATTAAAAAAAATCAGAGAAGATAGAGGGTATGAGTTGGCGGCGCTTATGGTGACCGATATTGTACAGGAAAATAGCTTGTTATTGACAGCTGGATCAGCTGAATTACCGTTCATTATCGGCTATCCGCAGGAGGCTGAAAATATCTATCGTCTGAATGGTGTTCTTTCGCGTAAAAAACAGCTGGTTCCCCATTTATTGAAAGTGTTCAAAGGTGTTTGAGGGGAGAGTTATTCGTCTGTCCAGCGTAATTCAAGGATTGTGTCTATGCTGGAGAGAGAAAAAAATAGCCCCGCGTCAGGAGGGAGAACACGGGGCAAAAGTCTTTCTTGAGAGAGTTCTTTCTTATCTTTGATTCCATTATAGCGCAATAAATATTAATGTCAACTAAATAATATAAAATAATCTAAAAAATATCATCTTTATTTTTTAATCTGTGATTAATGTCAATGGATAGAGAAAAAGGGCAGATTCAATTTACTGAATCTGCCCTTTTATGGAACCGTGATGTATAATATTGCTATTTGATATGACATTCCTTACATTTTGTCGGCCCTTTTTTGAGTTCTTTGTGACAGTTTTTACACGTTTTATGGTAGGCGTTTTTAGCTTTAGGTGCCTTTGGATCGACGCCATGACAACTTTTACACTGAGCGTAGTCTCCGGTGTGATGACAGGTTGCACAGTCAGTTCGATTTTGGTGCGCGCTGTGGTTGAAAGTAACTGTTCCCATTTTGGGTGTATATTTAACTTCTTTGGGACCTTTTGTTTCAGCAACAGCAATTGCTGCAAGGGATGAAACTAAAATTGTGGCAGCTAATAGAATCATAAGTTTTTTCATTGTCAGCCTCCTTTTTGGGTAAGCGGTTCCTGTCACTGATAGTTTCATATTATTTGTATGATTTCATTCGACATCGAGTGCAATATCGCAAGATGTCGGGTAGTAATTATGTAATATCAATGACTTATAATGTTTAATATTTGCTGGATAATTGTGGTAAAACTATTGTAATTAGATTGTTTACAGAGCCAGAAGCTCTCTGTTAGACTTCAATAACTTGTTTCAATCCTTAGGAAAGTCAGTATGGAACCATTAAAACCCCCATCTGTTGCGATAGATGGAGATGCGGTTCGTAGAATTCGTGAAGAAAAACGGTTGACACAGCTGTATGTGGCAAAAGTTGTTGCGGTCACTACCGATACGGTTTCTCGTTGGGAAAACAATCGCTATCCAACGATTATGCGGGATAATGCTCTAAAGCTGGCAGAAGCTTTGGAAGTGGATCTTGATGAGATTCTGAAACAAGAAGCAGCAGAATTCTCTGATACAACTGCCATTTCGAACCAGGCTAAAAATAAAAAATGGATTTATATATTGCTCTGCAGTTGCGTGGTCTTATTTGGACTATTTTATCTGTCACAGCAACTTAAACCCCCGTCTGTTGCAATTTTGCAGGCGAAGAGGTTCCTTCCCGCTTACGCAGCACCTGGTAGTCGAATTTTGATTCAAATTGAACTTTCTACAGAAAAACCGTTGAAGGGGATGATTTTAAAAGAAACATTCCCTCCCGGGTGGCATTTGTTGGAATCGCAGCCAATAACCTCCCATCTCGATGTTGCTGCAGGAACTGCTCGGTGGATTTTTAGAAAACCACAGTTGAAAACTCGAGTTTTTTATATTCTTGAGGTCCCTGAAGAGATCCATCCCGGGTCGGATTTGACATTCGTGGGAGAATTGATAGCGAATCCAGACGGTCAGCGTTTTTCTACTCAACTGCAATCGGTTGGGACGATGGAGGTCAAACCCTTCCATTGGGCTGATCGTAATGGTGATCAGGTGATTGATGATGTTGAAATTCTCGAGTTGTCTGATCTGACTGAAGAAGCTGAATCCCTACATTTGGATTGGGATTTGATCGAGGCGATCTGGGAGACTGATGGTTATCGTTGGGATGCCGAAAAAAAACAATTTATTCCTGTTCCACCTGCTTCTGAATAGATTTACGTCACTGAGTAGCACGCAGCAGCAAAAAAATATGGACAAGTTATCATCAAAAAGGTTTTGACAATAGTGGGGCTAATTTCTAGAATCGTGCCCCGCCAGCTATTTGTGTGATGGAGTTGGTGTGGTTACTCTTTAAGGACATGGTTAAGTTATGGATACAGTTATTGCATTATTGAAAGATGAGATGCAGGCGGTTGAAAGCCAGTTTAAAAAAAATCTGGCTTCAGAAGTTCAGCTGATCAGCCAGGTCGGGGATTATGTCCTTTCCAGTGGTGGAAAACGGATTCGACCAATGTTATTACTTCTTTGTGCCCGCTTGTGCAATTACCAAGGGGATAAGCATATTGATCTGGCCGGGGTTGTTGAGTTTATCCATACCTCAACCTTACTGCATGATGATGTGGTTGATAGTGCCAATTTGCGTCGAGGTAACCGATCTGCCAATTCTGTCTGGGGAAATCAGGCTTCGGTGCTGGTTGGTGATTTTTTGTTTGCCAAGTCATTCTCAGTCATGGTTGCTACGGACAGCTTAAAGATTCTGAAGATTCTTTCTGATACCACGACCCAACTGGCTGAGGGTGAAATTTTACAACTGATCAATACCTGTGATCTTGATCTTGATGAGTATCATTACCTGCAAGTTGTCCGTAATAAAACTGCTATCCTGATTGCTGCCGCCTGTCAGGTTGCCGGAGTCCTTGCCGGGGTAGGTGATGCTCAGGAGATGGCATTACGTGAATTTGGTTTGGAACTTGGAACTGCTTTTCAACTGATGGATGATGCTCTCGATTATGTTGCCAATGAGGAGGACTTTGGTAAGGAAAAGGGACATGATCTCTTTGAGGGGAAGATGACCCTGCCACTGATCCATACCTATGCTCATTCTACTGAACTTGAGCGCAAAAAAGTTTCTAGAATTATCGATGCTGAAGAGCTGGTTAAGGAAGATCTTGACTATGTTTGTGCTTTAATCGATGCCAAAGGGGGGATTGATTATACCCACCTTAGGGCAACCGAGAGAATTGAACGAGCAAAACAGCAGCTGGGTATTTTTTCTGATTGTGAAGCACGGCAGGCTCTTTTCACTCTTGCTGATTATGTTGTTACACGTAACAAGTGATTTTTTATCAGACCTTAAGGAGGTTAACTTCTTCAACTTTTTGCTGTTTATATCCTTTTTCTATCCCTTGTATGCACATCCCTGAAATTCGTCTATAATCTGCCCCATGTTTCATGTCAACTTACATAAAAAGGTGCTTGGTGCCTTTTTGCTGCTCTCTTTGGTGCCGCTGGGGTTTTTATTGTTTAATTCTCAGCACAGTTTACGGTTGGTTGAAGATCTGTTACGACAGCGAACAACTGAAGTTCTGGATAATCAGGCGGCTAAGGCTCTTGAAAGTCGGGCGCAGATGGTTGCGCAGCAGGTTTCTGCATTTCTGCGTGAGGTGGAAGGTGATTTACTCGATCTGTCACTTTTACCACTGACCGAAGCAGCTTATCTCAAGTTTAGTCGGAGTCATAGGCGTGAGCTTTGGTACCGCCGGGGAACCAACAGCAACCCAATTGAAGTCAGGGAAAACGTTCTGCTTTACAGCGAGTTGGCCTATATTGATGGTCGCGGCCATGAATTAATCCGAATTGTTGCCGGGCATCCTTCGACCGATTATCGTGACGTCTCCGATCCTGCACAGACAACTTATAAAACCGAGACTTATTTTAATCAGGCCTCTCAGTTAGAAGCTGGACAGATTTGGGCTTCTCGGTTGAATGGCTGGTATGTCAGTCGTAACGATCAGTTGCAGGGGGCAAAAACACCTCTAGAGGCAGTGCAAGGGGCTTTGTACCGCGGTGTGATCCGATTTGCTACCCCTATCTGGGAAAACGGTACTCTTAAAGGGGTTGTCGTATTGTCCCTCGATCATCGCCACTTGATGGAATATACCCAGCATATCTCCTCGATTGAGGATAAGAAAGTTGTCTTTCCTTCTTATTCCAGTGGCAATTATGCTTTTTTGTTTGATGATCAGGGCTGGATGATAGCCCACCCAAAATATTGGGATATTCGTGGTTATGATGCTGCTGGATATCTGGTACCTGCTTATAGCACTGCTACTTCCAAACAGGACGTGTTGTCAGGTCGGATTCCGTTTAACCTGTTTGCTGCAGAATTTGTCCATCCAAACTATCCGCGAGTTGCTAATGCTGTTATTCGTGGTGAATCCGGGGTCGTTGAAACAGTGAACGTCGGCGGTTCAAATAAAATTATGGCCTACGCTCCGATTCCTTATAATCGGGGTGTCTATCGGGAACATAATATCTTTGGTGGCGTTACAATTGGTGCAGAAATTGACCAGTTTCATCAACCCGCAGAAGCAACTTCGCATTTAATTCAACAGGAAATTAGTAATTATTTAATGCAATCGTGGGTGTTGATCTCTTTGACCATTATTTTTGTGATTGCAGTTGCGTATTTTCTTTCAAATAGTATTGTTCGCCCGATTCTTTTATTGACTGAAGGAACTCGGCGTATGATTCATGGCAATTTATCAGCAGAAGTGAAGGTCAGCTCCAATGATGAGGTGGGAGTGCTGGCTGATTCTTTCAATACCATGGTGGCAGAATTAAATGGTCGGCGGCAGCGGTTACTCCAGACGCTGCAAGCACTGCGCAAATCGCGCAAAGAAATTATTAAGGAGAGAAATTTCAAAAATACCGTTTTTGAAAATATTGAAATCGGCCTGCTCACATTTGATGCTGATAGCATCGTCACATCAGCAAATGGACATGCTTGTCAGATCCTGCATATTGACCGCCCAGGCAATAACTGTAGTTGGAAAAAACTTTTGGTTGAGTGGCCGGAACTGCGTGCAGTGCTTAGTGAGTGGTTTTTGACGAGTAAAGCAGGAGCCAACAGATCCTTTCGTCAATATATAGCATTGGATAGAAAAGGGCGAACCCTGACTTATCTGATGACGATGTTTCCATTAAGTTTCCGGCAACAGGATGGTTGGTTGCTGACCGTTGAGGATTTGACTGAGCGGGTCAATATGCGTCAGCAGGTGGCACGCATGGATCGCTTAGCTTCTTTGGGGCGAATGTCCGCCGGGATTGCTCATGAGGTGCGGAATCCTCTCACTGGGATTAGTTTGCTTCTGGATGATTTACATGATCACTTGCTTGGAAGGGAAGATGATCAGCAGTTGATTCGGCGGGCATTAGGTGAAATTGAACGATTAGAATCTCTGATTGATGAAATGTTACATTTTTCAACGCTTCCGACACCAAAACTAGCCTATGGAGCCGTGGACAGAGTCATTCTGGATTCGTTGTTTCTTGTTCGGAAACAATGTCAACGCCAGAGGGTTGAACTGATTGAGCACGTTGCTGATGACCTTCCCAAGTCGATGGTGGACGCGGATCGTTTAAAACAAGTGTTATTGAATCTTCTGAATAATGCTTTGGATGCCATGCCAGAGGGTGGGGGATTGAAAGTCGTTGCTGATACACAGAGTGACAAGATAAAAATTTGTATCAGTGATACTGGGATTGGCATCTCATCGGAAAAGTTGCCACTGATTTTTGAACCATTTTTTACCAGTAAAGGACATGGAACCGGGTTAGGGTTAGCCATCAGCTATAATATTATTTCCGAACATGGTGGCGAAATTCAGGTTGAAAGTACCCTTGGTGAGGGGACAACAGTCATGATTCTGTTGCCAATAACTCACATCGTTTGATTTTTTTTCGGCGGTTTTCTCGCTAATGGTTATTGTCAGTTGCTACTCAATTCCGTCATTCCCGCGCAGGCGGACATCCAGTGCTTCTGTGAGGCATGGATCCCTGCGTTCGCGAGGATGACGACTAATGCGGATTTTGACTTTGCTTGCAGAGGGGCTTTCAACCCCGGCCAAACCAACAGGAGCGCTCATTTATGGAGAAAATTCTTATTGTTGATGATGAAGCCTTTATTCGAGAAAATTTAGAGCGCATAATTTCTGAAGATAATTACCGGCCTATTTCAACTGAATCACCAGAAGAAGCTATTCAGATTGTCGCCGATGAAGAGATCAGTCTGGTGCTGCTTGATCTGAATCTGGGGAGCAGCAGCGGTCTGGATGTATTGCGGGCAATGCGTGAAGTCGATCCCGAAATTCTTGTCATTATTATTACCGGATATGGAACCGTCGAAAGTGCAGTTGAGGCATTAAAAATCGGGGCATATGACTATATTAAAAAACCTTTTAAGGCCGATGCGATCCATTTGATTGTGAAATTGGCACTGGAAACACAAAACCTGCGTCGTATCGTCAAACGCCTTTCCCGTGATGCAGATGGCATTAATATGGTTGGAAACAGTCCATCGCTGATGCAAATTTTCCAACAAATCCGCGAAGTGGCTAAACATGAAATGGCGACGGTACTGATTACCGGAGAAAGTGGAACGGGTAAAGAGTTGGTTGCTCAGGCGATTCATAATTTATCACCACGCAGTGAGCAATCTTTTGTTGAAATAAATTGTGGATCGCTCCCTTTTAACTTACTTGAAACAGAACTGTTCGGTCATGAACGAGGGGCTTTTACCGATGCAAAAAACCGTAAAATAGGTTTATTTGAAGAGGCTGATGGTGGTTCGATTTTCCTGGATGAAATTGGTGAAATGGACTTGAGCCTCCAGGTCAAGCTATTGCGGGTACTTGAGGATCTCAAAATCAGACGTTTAGGGGGGAACCGCAATATAGAAATTAATGTCCGAATTATCGCGGCAACGAATGCTGATTTGAAGGCTGCATTGGAACACAAGGAGTTTCGCGAAGATCTCTACTATCGCTTAAATGTTTTTCCTATTCATATTCCACCGTTGCGTGAGCGGAGGGAGGATATCCCGCTCTTGCTTGAGTATTTTCTGCAACGTTTCAGTACCGAATTTAACAAATCAATCCGGGGATTCAGTCGTGATGCCCTTGATCTGATGCTGCGTTATCATTGGCCAGGAAATGTACGGGAGCTGCGTAATGTCGTTGAACGAATCTGTATTATGTCCAATGTTGAGTTAATTCAACCGGCGCAACTTCCGCGTGAAATCTGGGGTGAGTCGCCGCAGAGTGAAATGCCTTTTAGTTATGAAATTCCCCCGGAAGGAATTGTTCTCGATGATGTTGTTGGACAGGTCGAAAAGGAGTTGGTTGAAAAAGCCTTCCGGATTACCGGTGGAAACGTCGCTAAAACTGCTCGGATATTAAATGTTCCGCGTGGGACGCTCCGTTATAAGTTGGAAAAATATCATCTCAGTAACGGTTAAATTGTTTTTTCTGGTTATGCATTATGCTCCAGTAAATTCTTCAGCAAAAAAAAGTTCATAATTAACCTCCCTCTCCCTTGATGGGAGAGGGCTGGGATGAGGGTGGGTCACCATGAATACCCCCTCCCCTTAATCCCCTCCCACAAGGGGCGGGGAAATACCCAATCAGCTTGAGTGTTGTGCATAACCAGATTGCTTTTTTACAATTTGTCTCATTTGCCCCATTTTTGTTGCTACCGTAAGGGGGGATTTTTCTTGATATTTTGCGGGGCGAACTTGCAGTGTGAGCAGGCTGAACAGCCACCACCGCAACCACCGACTGACGCTTCTTTTATGGTTCTATAGAGACTGAGCACAACATAAAATGCTGCTGCTGCAATGATCATTGACGTGATTGTTAAATCCCAGGAAAACATACTTGTCCTTTCTTATGTTAAGTCAACGAATGAATTGAGGACGTTCATTCAATCCGTTCACATAAACAGTTTTGTCCCGATTTGATAGATAATAACCGCCATCCCGAACCCCAGGGTTGTATTGAAGATCGTTGCAAAAGTAGCCCAACCCCAGGATGATTCTTTTGCTATAGCAACAACTGTGACAACGCATGGGGCGTAGAGCAGGACAAAGACAATCATCGCCAGGGCGGTAAATTTATTCCAGCTTGGATCCGCCGCAATTCGTGTTGACAGTGTATCCGCCGCTTCCGGATCAACATCACCGAGTGAATAGGCTGTCCCAAAGGTCGATACAATGACCTCTTTTGCGGCAAATCCACCGACCAGGGCAATATTGGTACGCCAGTCAAAGCCGGCCAATCGGCTGAGTGGTTCCAGAGACGTCCCAATTTTTCCGGCCAATGAATATCGCAGTGCTGCCTGTCCTTCACGGTTATTTATCTCAAGCAAAGCTTGTTGTTGTTCTGTTATGCCTTGAGTTGTTTCTGAAACTGCCTGTCGTTCCAACTCATATTGATTGACCTGTTGTGTCGGTAAGCCTGGAAAAGTCATTGCCGCCCAGAGTAAAATTGAAACGGCAAGAATCACTGTCCCCGCTTTTTTTATGTACTGCCAGGTGCGTTCCCAGGTATGAATAAAAATTCCGCGCACGGTTGGTAGTCGATAGGGGGGGAGTTCCATAATAAAAGGGGTGGAAGCTCCTTTGATCACTGTCGAACGGACAAGTTTTGCAACGAGTAATGCCATTACCCAGGCAAACAGTGTGATTGAAAACATCATCTGCGCTTTATATTCTGTAAAAAATGCAGCAACCAACAACATGAAGACAGGGAGTTTTGCTCCACAGGGCATAAATGGTGCGGTCAATAATGTTGCCAGCTTTTCTTTGGGACTCCGCAAGGTTCTGGTTGCCATCACCCCCGGTACTGCACACCCTCCGGCAATGCCACCAGAGATAATGAACGGCATGGCAGAATATCCATGCAGTCCAAAAATACGCAGAACCCGATCCAGCATATAGGCAACCCGAGCCATGTAGCCTGAATCTTCCAGAAAAGAGATCATCAGAAACATGATGGCAATCAGTGGGACAAAGCCCATAACCCCACCAACCCCATCAATGATTCCAGAGACAACCAGAGATTGTAGTAGCCCCTCCGGGATTAACAAAGTTGCTGTTGCGGAGATCCAGCCAAATAAGCTTTCCAGCCAGCCCATGGGAATCTCCCCTACGGTGAAGGTGATCTGAAACATACCATAGAGGATAGCGATCATCAGGATCGGACCGATATAGCGATTAACCAGCAAGCTATCTAGTTTTGTTGTGAAGTCGATCCGCTCCTGGCGGGATTTCTCCTGGATGACAATATCTTGCTTGAGGATTGAATTAATCAAACCATAGCGATAATCAGAAATGATTGCTTCAGGTAGAACTTTTAAGGTTTTCAGGCAGTGTTCTTTTGTCCTCTGAGCGATTGCTTCCAGTTGTTCAGCGATCTTGCCGTTCAGTTTCCCATAGCGGATAATTTCCGAGTCATTTTCTAAATACTTCAGCGCAATCCAGCGAGCCGGATAGCGATCAGTCATGAATTGCTGCTCCTCGATAATTTCCGTCATGTTATCTAAAACCAGATCAATTTCTGCTCCGTAGCTGATTTGTATAGGTTTCCAGGTTTTTCCACTCTCTTTGATATGGTGAACTGCGGTTCGGATCAAATGACCTTTGCCACGACCAGAGCGGGCAACCGTTTCCACAACTGGACAATTGAGAAGTTTCGCTAGCTTGTCGGTGTCAATTATTAAGCCCTGTCTTTTCGCATCATCCATCATATTCAATGCCAGAATAACCGGGATGCCAATTTCAAAAAATTGAATTGCTAAATAGAGATGGCGTTCCAGCATGGTTGCATCGACAATATCGACGACGATGTCCGGCTTTTCATTCACTAAAAAATTACGTGCGACCAGCTCTTCATCAGAATATGCAGAGAGGGAATAGGTTCCAGGGAGATCGATCAGTTTGATCTTTACGTCTTTCAGGTTGATTATGCCTTCTTTTCTCTCTACGGTAATTCCAGGATAGTTGCCAACATGCTGGTGCGCACCGGTAATCGCATTAAAGAGAGTTGTTTTTCCTGAATTCGGATTGCCTGCTAAAGCAATTGTAACGGTTGGATTTTTTTTGATTTTCCATTGGACTGGAGTCGCCACTTTATTCTCCTACCTTTTCGACCATGATAAAATCTGCTTCGCTGTTGCGTAAAGTCAGAGTATAGTTTCTGAGGCGTATAGAGACGGGGTCTTTGAGAGGAGCCCGGCCAAGAATTTTGATTTCTGTTCCAGGTGATAAGCCCATGTCGCGCAAGCGTCGACCAACGTCTCCTTCAGCTGTCACCGCAGTTACGACTGCCTTCTCTCCAGAAATAATTTGACGTAAAGGTTTTGGCATAGTAAATGTCCCCTTGTGCACAGTTGAGATTAAGATTCGGTGCGCCGTTAAAGTTGTTTTACGTGTAGCTTGATTATGAAATCCATTATCAGAATAAGCCTGAAAAGTGTGTCTGTCAAGAATGAATATCGATTTAGTTTTGTATACGAAATAAAGTTGTTGATCGATTTGCTTAGATTCGTCTTTGTTAAGGAGAATAGATGGAAAAATATCTGCTTCGAATCTCTTTCTCTCTCATTTTTATCCTCCTGTCCGTCTCTGTTATTTCTGCAGAAACGACTGTCGACTACACATTTTGGTTAAATAATTTCAAGGCGGAGGCTCAGCGGGCTGGAATTAAATCTGAGATATTAAATGAGGCATTGAGCGGGGTGAAACCGCTTGACTGGGTTATCGAATTGGATCGGGCTCAACCGGAGTTTACGAAAACTCTCGATGAATATCTTGCCGGGGCAGTCAATTCAAGGCGGATCAAAGAAGGGCAACGGCTGCTGGCTGAAAATTCGGAAATACTGACCCGGATTGCAAAGAGATATCACATTCAGCCAAGGTTCTTGATGGCGCTGTGGGGGATTGAAACCAGCTTTGGCCTGCATACCGGGAAGGTTCCCGTTATTGATGCGCTGGTCACCCTTGCTTATGATGGGCGGCGGGGTCAGTATTTTCGTTCTGAGCTGTTAAATGCGCTTAAGATTCTGGATCAGGGGCACATAAAATATGCTCAGATGAAAGGTTCCTGGGCCGGGGCGATGGGGCAGGTGCAGTTTATGCCATCAACTTTTTTGAACTTTGCTGTCGATGGAAACGGTGATGGTCGTATTGATCTGTGGAATACCCGTGTCGATTATCTCTCTTCCGCAGCCAATTATTTGCTCAAATCAGGTTGGGATAATCAGTATACCTGGGGTCGTGAGGTGAAACTCCCGAAAAATCTGCACAGGAATTATTTTGGCCTGGAGCGGCAGCGCCTTTTGTCTGAATGGCAGAAGCTCGGGGTGCGGACAGTCGGAGCCGGAGATCTACCCCAAGTTAATATTATGGCATCTTTGATCCAGCCGGATGGAGCAAAGGGGAGGGCGTTTCTTGTGTATAATAACTATCGCGTCCTGATGAAATGGAACAGGTCGCACCATTTTGCCGTTGCTGTCGGCTCTCTGGCGGATCGGATTGGTGAACAGTAATTATTCTCCTGTGTTGTTCAGGGGATTAGTCCCTCCAGCTCCTTGTCAAAGACTTCCCAGACCTTTTCGGCCAGTTCAGCCATAAATTCCGGGTTGGAAATATTAGGGAGATTGATGTGAGGATTCGGTTTTTCTGTCACTTCAGCTGGGAGGCAATATTCCGCTTTTGTATATCCTTGTCGAAGTTCTAGCGCCAACCCCAGCAAGAATGCCCGGCGAACAGCAGCTTTGATTTTTTCTGGCTCTATCTCCAGATTAAAATCACTCTTCAAGCAGGTGGCAATTTTATCTGTTCCAATCCCTTGGGTGATATCAAAAAACTTGCATAGTCCCACCATATCGAAACCAACAATGTGCAGCTTGTCTTCGGTAATGACTTTGACCCACGAATCAACATCCGACAATCCCTCGCGGATCAGGGTCCCGTAAGATCCCATTGACATGTGACCGCCCGCGATTGCCCAGCAATAACCTGGGTTGGTTTCGGGCAGGTAGGCGGCAATTTCAAGTCCTTTGATATGATAAGCGTAAGCGGTTTCACCCATCAGCTCGGAAAGATGCCTTGATCCCTTTCCAATCCCGGGGAGTTTTCCTTCTCCCGAAAGAATAATCAGTTCCCGGATTTTTTCGTAATCACCAAAAGTTGCCCCGTTAAAAAGTGGATTTTCCGGATGACGTTCATTGTAGGAGAGGGCATAGGAAATAGTCACCCCAAGGGAGATAGCATCCATACCGTAGTTATCACATAAATGGATCAGGCGACCCGCTTGACCGGCATCATGGATGCCAATATTGGTGCTGAGGAGGTTGAGGGGTTCATAGTCGAACTTTGCGATAAAATCACCACGGCTCCCATCGGGATTTTTCTCTGAAATATAGTTGTGGCACGTAATGCCACAGCGATAGCAGGCAGCCGATTGAATGTCGTAGTCTTTCTCGACATTTTCCCGGAACAGTTTTTCGGCAAGATCATTTCCCTGCGGGCGATAATTGTTGACCGGGACGGCATGAAACGGCTGCATCACATCGTAAGCCGCCCAGGTTCCGCCACCACCACCACGCTTGATCGGTTGCAGTCTGGCAGAACCACCTCCCGTGATAACCTGTTTGTGAACCTCTTTGACCTCTTTTGTGATGGGAGGATGTTTGTCGGTACTCTGGGCAACCAGAGCAATGATGTTTTTGTGCCCCATTATGCTCCCCATACCGCCACGCCCGGCAAAACGCAGTTTGTCATCACCCGATTTCAGTTGATTAACGGTAGACAGGGCAACCGATCCCATCGTGACATTCTGCCAGTTTTCTCCCGCCTGACCAATGGCGGCAAAGTGAGCGTCATCGTACTCTTTGTGCAGAGTCATGATTTTTTTGTGGGTAGAAAGACCGAGTAAATGTTCGGCAGGTTTCAATGTCACCTCTGGACCATCAATGGTTTCCTTGATCAGAACGTAGACAGGTTTTTCAGAACGATTTTCAAAAATTAACTCATCCAGTCCGGCCCATTTGAATTTACACCCGAACTTGCCACTGCCAGCTGACCACATTGCGGCCGGCAGCCCTGCTTTTGATCCTTTGATCGGGCTGTAACTGGAGAAATAGGTGCGCAGACCGGTCATGGCACTACTGCCGGTGAGCAGTCCAGTATTGATAATCAGCGGATTCTCCGCAGAATAAGCTCTGCTGATATTTCTTTCTGCCAGTAACTGGAACGAGCGACCAAATCCTCCCAGGACATCTTCCAGATTTTGACACGGGACATCCTCCATCTTTTGCTTGCCATTTTTCAGATCAATCGTGCAGCGGCGGTAGAGGATCTGTTCTGGGTGTGTGACCGGGTCAGTTGTTTGAATCTTCATTGCAGTATTCCTAGATTGTAGTGCTAACCGCCTTCAAGCAGAGGTAGCAGCATCAGGGTATCGCCATCATGCAGAATGTCATCAGCTTTTGCATGGGTACCGTTAATCAGCATGATTCCCAGCAGTTTAACCGGAATTTTGAGATCGTCAATAACTTTTTGAATATCGCTCCCGGCGGGATAAGCCAATGTTTTCAGCTTGAATCGATCAATCCGAAAGACCCCATGGAGGCTGACGGTAATTTGCATGACGTGATCTCCTGTCTGTGGTGAGTATTCAACCGCTGAGTTGCAGATCAAGCGGGCTTTTGGCATCTTTAACGGTCGTTGATTTTGTCGTGTGAGTGTAAATCATCGTTGTCCGGACATCTGCATGTCCGAGCAACTGTTGAATTGTGCGGATATCGTAATTTGCCTGTAATAAATGGCTGGCATAGCTGTGTCTGAAGGTGTGAGCCGTCGCCCGTTTGGGAATAGCCGCCTTTTTCACCGCTTTTCTGATGGCATTTTGCACATGCTTTTCGTGTAGATGGTAGCGGCGATGTTCTCCCTCTTCCGGCAAAAAAGTCAGGGTGCGAGCTGGAAAAAGCCACTGCCATGGAAACTCCTTTGCCGCATTCGGGTATTTATTGTCCAATCGTCCTTCCATAAAAACACCAGCGTAATTAGCGGCTAAATCGTGCTCATGTAATTCAACGACAATTTGCAACTGTTTCTGCAGTGTATCATGAAGAATATCTGGTAACGGGACAGAACGATCTTTTTTTCCTTTACCGTCGTGAATCCTGAGGATTCCGGTATCATAATCAAGATCAAAAATGCGCAGTTTCAAGCACTCAAACAGCCTTAATCCACAGCCATAAAGAAGTTGAACAATCAGTGAATAGGGTGGTTTTAGCTCTGCAATGATGCGATCAATTTCTGCTCGCGATAAAACTGTCGGAATATTTCTACGCTGTTTTGCCCGGACAACCCCGTCAACTTTCCCGAAATCCTTTCCCAGAACATGGCGAAACAGGAATAATAAGCCATTAAAAGCTTGATTTTGGCTTGACGCAGAAACCTTGCGCTCTACCGCTAAAAAGGTCAAAAAGGCTTTGACCCTTTCGATATCGACCGTTGCAGCATCGCAACTTTTCACAAAGGACTGAAAATGCCGTACCCAATAACGGTAACTTTTAAGGGTCTTTTCCGAATAGTGACGAACCTTGATCTGTTCTTCAAGTTTGACATATACCCAGCGCCAGTCGGCTCCGGGGGGAGAAATATTTATTGTATTCACCGGCTCTGCAGGTGTGGGCTCTGTTGTCATCGAAGTCTCTGTTATTGTGTCAGCAGAAGGCTGCTGATTTTTTACTCGCAACATTTCAAAGTAGAACTTGATGGCAGCTTGCGCCTGTTGGCGTAATAGGTCAGATTGCCCCTTGGCTTTTAACTTGGAAATAAATTGTGCAAGACTTTCAGTGGTGGTGTAGGGGTGGCGGTATTTTTTACAAAAATCAACATAATAGCGTAGCCATTTTCGATAGTGGGACTGTAAATCTTGGGGGATATTTCTTTGATTCATAAAACGATTGTATGCAGACAACAATTTTTCCGGGAGCTGAATCATGATATCTAATTTCCATTATGATAAATATATGAATAATATCCGGTTAGAAAGTAAGATAGCATGAGGATAAATATTGTCAACGGCATTTGGCAAGTGTATGGTGACCGGAATCGTATAATTACTTGTTAGCTTTACAAAATAATGTGGCGATAAATATATGACGCAACTGACAAAAGGAGAATTAGGCGAACTGATTATAAGTAATTTTGTTGATAACCAGTTTTCAAAAATATTATCCTTCTCGAGCCCCAAAACTAAAGATAATGCAGAAATAGCTGATGTTCTAATTTGGTTGAATAGAACAGTGTTTTTAATAGAAGTAAAAACTCGAAACGCAGATGAAGGAACTTCACCTATTGAGTCTTGGGCATATTCACAAATAAAAAAAGCTCAAGGACAAATTGAAAAAAATATCAAAAGAATACAGTCACAAGAAGATGTGTTCTTACACAATGATTATTATCACTCAAAGCTCGATTGTGATGGTATTTGTAAAATCATAGGAATTATTGTTCTAGTCCATGATGGTAGCTGTAAAGTTACCCCATCAAAATATCAAAAAAACATTTACTCTGGCAAAGCTCCAATACATGTTATTTCATGGGGTGATTTACAAAATATATCTAAAGAAATAGAAACTACGGCAGACTTACTGTACTACTTTCAGGATCGGGAAGAATATTTAAAAATACAAGACATATGCTTAGGAGAAGAGTTGAATGTAATAGGTTATTACAAATCACATGACAATAAATTTCCGAAAATAGAAACTGACTTTTCATCAGTTGAGTATTTCAAAAATTATCAGAATTTAATGAAATCTAAGATAGATGCTAGAAATAATCATAATAAAAATTCAGTTTGGATAAAAAATATTGAAAATCTATTTACAAGTCAGCGTAAACTTATGACAAGCATACCAATAGGGCTGTTGTTTGCATGGGAACTTGGCATATTGAGCCAAAGAGAAAGAGCATACTATGGAGAAAAAATTAATTCTGTCCAGCATTGGTTTAATGATGGTAAATCTGAAAGATATTTCTCTTATCAAAGTCAGAACACACAAAACTGGCTCCTATTTCATTTTACAACTCTAGAAGATAAAGATGCATTTAAAAGGCTTGAAGAATTAACTAAATTTAAGTTAATAAATGAAATTGAAGGGAGTGAATTTGAATTTGGCATATATTCAATATGTTTCCATGTATCAAAAAATCACCCTCATAGATTAGAAGTCGTTGGAGGTACTGTAATGAGTATTGATGCTGTTCAAGGGAAATATAGTGATGGAGATATTGCTTTGGCTTCTAAATTGTTTGGAAAAACATCTCAAATTAAAATAGATGAATTTCCAAACAAATGAACAAGCTAACAATTAGCTCCAGCGGACAGTTTAAAGCGTCACTTTTTTTGCATGCGCAAAAACGTGCCACTTTAAACTGCCGCTGAGCAAGGCGTTATGCGCCTACGCAGGTAAGATATGACAGAGTACGAACTAGTTGATGCATTGAACAGCACTATGGAAGCTACCATCGCAGCTTCAATGGCGTTTGTAACACTATCTTCAGCGTATGCTATAGCGGTACACTTAGTAGGCAAAAAATTGCCTGCTATATTCATCTATGGCATCGCAATCGGATATTCTCTGTGGGCTCTGTTACCAATAAGGGGGGTCTTTCGGACAGCTAATGAAATGAGCCTTCTGGCAGCGAAACTCGAAGCACTTAGATCAGACGCAGTGGTTTCTGAAAGTTTATCAGTTGTTTACTTTAATTCTACAATACTAGGTTTCTTCTGGTTCCTCTGTATCTTGTATACTGCGTATGTTCGACGGGGTGCATAACATGAAGTTCAACTTCGTTGCGTTCCCTACGGTCACTCCACCGGACTGCCAAAAGCGTCACTCAAATTGCATTCGCAATTTCAGCGCCCCTTTTATCATTCGGTTAACTTGGTGTTATACGAGAATGCTGCTATGCAGTTAGATAAAATAAGTAATTGGATTCAAATCGGATCGAGTCTACTTATTGTAGTCGGTATTGTTCTCGTAATTGTCGAGCTTCGACAGAGCAAACAATTGGCACAGACTGCATTACTCAGCGAATCCTGGGCCGTAGGAATTCAGCGACTCAACACGGAGATGGGCGAAAATCCAATTTCGACCATTACCAAAGCTTGTGTCGGTGAAGAATCATTAACGATGGAAGAAGCTGGAGTTCTTTCCACGAAGTACCTACTACACATGCTAACAATCGCAAGAGAAAAAGACCTGGATAAAACTGCCCTGTTCGAGAAAGAAACGTGGAAAAGACGTGCTGATGGCAACTTACCCGCAATTTTTAGAACAAAACATGGTAGAGCGTGGTGGAATGAGGTTCGGAAAAGGATGATTGTGTTAGATTCGGAACTGGTCCGGTATGCAGATGATTTCCTCAACAAGATGGGGGCAGTGCGAAAAGGGTGTGAGCCAAGTATGGAGGCTATCGCAAATGTCGCGGTCTCTAAATGAGTTTCGTATAACATGGCA
>Ga0256840_1001246_pt1 | contig 24411 bp, 26 predicted proteins | sample 355202metaG_FD_185969 | JGI IMG/M metagenome (GOLD analysis project Ga0256840, IMG submission 185969) | Hydrothermal vent microbial communities from Mid Atlantic Ridge, Atlantic Ocean - 355-202 | ecosystem: Environmental > Aquatic > Marine > Hydrothermal vents | place: Atlantic Ocean: Mid...
CAAATTATATATTTGCGAAATTAAAAAAATATCTCGATGTTCCTTATGATACTTTTTGTATGCACGAGTCGGTTTTGAGTGCCGAAAGTTTGAAAAAAAAGCATCATGTTACTACTTTGGATATAGCAAAATATCTTCTAGACTTCTCTTTGCATGCGCCGACTATATACTTTCCGATGATAGTGCACGAAGCTATTATGATAGAACCAACTGAAACAGAAAGCCTCGATACTCTGGACTATTTTTGTAAAAAAATAGCTGACGCTGTTCTTTTGGCAGAGCAAAACCCTGAAGCTTTCAAGGAGTTTCCAAAAACTCTTGCCATAAGCAGAGCGGATGAAACAAAAGCGGCTAGAAAGCTAAATATCAGGTGGCAGGAGCAGTAGCTTGGAGTGGCTTTTTTTAGACTCTCCAAAACAAAGCGCTCTTAAAAATATGCAAATAGACAAAGAGCTCTTTTTGGGATGTAAAAAACCTGTTTTCAGAATATACAGCTGGGATGAAGACTCTTTTACCATAGGCAGGTTTCAAAAGTTAGAAGATATAGACAACCCAAGGCAATATGGATCAAATTGGGCTCAAAGGATAACCGGTGGAGGGCTTTTGCTTCACGGCAAAGATGTATCATATACTATAGTCATCCCCGCATCTATGCTGGGAAAAAGAGGAGTAAAGAAGAGTTATGAGTATCTGTGTCGGTTTTTGATGGATTTTTACAAAAAGCTTGGCTTATCTCCTGCCTGGGCAAAAGATGTGATGCCTGACTCTCTTTGGCACAGCGACTTTTGCCAAGAGGGTTTTGAGCCTTACGATATCATAATAGAGGGTAAAAAAATAGGCGGAAATGCGCAGAAAAGATCAAAAGATACGATTCTTCAGCATGGATCAATACCTCTTAAAAAAGAGTATAGACCCCATTCGGGATATTCGCTGGAAGAGTTGGGGGTAGATATAGGCGAGAAAGAAGCAAAAGAACTACTAAAGACATGCTTCCAGGAAACATACAATGTAAGTTTGAAGGATAAAGATGAAATATGATGTTATAGTTATCGGAGCAGGACCTGCGGGGAAAAAATCCTCCGGCATTTTTGCTAAAGCCGGGAAAAAAGTTTGTCTTGTTGAGCAAAATGAAAACCATGTCGGCGGCACCTGTTTAAACGAGGGGTGCATACCAGCAAAACTCTATCTTGAAAGTGTTAGCTATCTTGAAAAAAGAGAGTATCTAAAAAGCTGTGGGCTTGAGAGTATGGGGCTCTCATTTAATATAGAGACGCTAAGAGAAAAAAAGTGCAGCCTTATTAATCAAATGAGAAAAGGAGCCACCCAATCCATAACAAAAAGCGGTATAGATCTCGTTTTTGGCAAAGCCTCTTTTGTTGACCTTAAAAGTATAAAAGTTGGTTCTAAAATTTTTCAAGCGGATAAATTTATCATCGCTACAGGGTCGCTTTCCAAAGAACACCCTGTTTTACAAATAGATAAAAAAAGTATCATAACGAGCAACGAAGTTTTTGAACTGAAAAAGATACCGTCATCCATCGTCATAGTCGGCGGCGGTGCCATAGGGTGTGAATTTGCTACATTTTTTAACGCATTAGGCTCAAGTGTTCATATAGTGGAGTTTACTTCGAGCTTACTTCCTGCCGAAGATAAAGATGTAAGCGATACCATAAAAAGAGAGTTTACAAAAAAGGGGATCAAAATAACATTAAATGGCAATATAAGCGGTTATACCAAAAGTTGCGAGAAGATAGTTTTAGACATAGAAACAAAAAAAGGTTTAATAAAAGAGGAGAGTGAACTTGTTTTGGTTTCCATTGGAAGATCTCCAAATACAGAGGGTTTATCGCTGGAAAAAGCGAGCGTTAAAACACAAAAAGGTTTTATCAAAGTAGATGATTTTCTACGAACAACAAATAGCAATATATTTGCCATAGGAGATGTCATTCCAACCGCAGCCTTGGCACATGTTGCATATAACGAAGCAAAAGTTGCAGCACACAATATCTTGAGCAATTCCAAAGAGAAACCTTCACAAATTATACCTTTTGTAACTTTTTCCAGCCCTCAAGTTGCAAGTATCGGAGCAAGAGAAAAAGAGTTGAGAGAGAAAAATATAGAGTATAAAGCTACAAAAGGATTTTTCAAATCCAATGCAAAAGCTAAGATAAAGGGTTTTGACGGTGGATTTGTGAAAATTTTATCTGACAATTCAACCGGGGTGATCATAGGTGGAGCAATGGTCGGCAACGACACTACGGAGCTTATACATATACTTCTAGTCGCTATAAATGCAAAGCAGACTATAGATGAACTAAAAGATATGATCTTTGCCCACCCTACACTCTCGGAAGCTCTTTGGGAAAGTTTAAATCACTAAAATCCTTTATACTCCACCGTTATCTTCTTGGGAACTTTCTTACAGCTTGCCTTGGTAAAGGCGGAGTTCTTTCCAAATGGATCGCTCTGTAAAAAAATCCAAAAAAGATAGGATATGATCACTATCCAAATGATAGTAAAGATAACTTTTTTAGTTTTGCTTATTTGTCTCAACTAGAGCCTTATCTAAAAAGGTTTCTACGATTTTTACGGCTACTTTTTTGGGGTCTTTGCTTTTGATTTTTATACTATTGATGAAATTATCATCAAAGATTTTTCTACTTTTTGCCCCCATTTTAGCTTTTAGAGTCCCTTTTTTTAAATCTACGCTTACCAAAACAAGCGAGCTTGCACCCTTTCTTAAATGCGAAGAGAATTCATCATATTTTTTATCTATATCTACATCACTATTTGAGAGTATCACTCTAAAATCGATACCATATCTTTTAAGAAGCTTATCATTAAAAACTTTATAGTGTAGATATGTATCATCATTTTTTACAATATGACCGGTTTGGTCATCCACTATCCTTATCTTCTCTTTTTTCAGATAAGAAAAAACACCTATATAGGCACCTATTACCACTGCGATTGCTATCAAAACATATATAACTCTTTTCAAATTCAAACCCCCACATTAACTAATAACTGATATTACACACTTTGAAGATACGTTGCATTTTGAGGTAATAAATTGCGTTAAGAAAATTGCACTCAACCCGTAAGGGCGCTTGCGTTTGCAATTTTTAGCAATTTATTACCGTCCGTAAGGCAAAATGCACTTTAGCTGATGAAAAGTGCGTAACATCAGTTATTAAAAGAGTATTATACCATTTTTAAAATAGCCTTCCTATCTTTCTAAAGCCGTATCCATATAGTAAAATACCAAGAAGTATAACACCGGTAAAATATGGCCAAAGGTCAAAAAAGCTTGTTCCTCTGAAAAAAATACTCTCACTACCTTCAATATAGTATCTAAGAGGTGAGAAAATAGACAACCACCTTATAAACGGGTGCATAGCATAGATGGGTGTCCAAGCCCCACTTAAAAATATAAGAGGCATTATGATAATGATGGATAGTTGGGCAACTTGCATAACATTTTTACTGATAGCTGCTACAAACAGTCCAATACCGGCGCTAGAAAACGAGTAAAAAAATGTAAGTAGCATAAATGCCCAAAAAGAGCCGTTTAACGGGGTATCGAAAGTGCCTAAAACAACAAATCCCAAACTTATAAGAACACCCATTAATATAATGATAACCTGAGAGAGAGATTTTGCAAGTATGATAACTTTTGAGTTAACAGGCATCAAGAGCATGATATCCCAAGTGCCGTCCTCCTTCTCTTTAACAAAGACAACTGCTGTTAGTATAACTATCAGCAGAGTAATAACAGAAAGCATTTCGGTAAGTGCCATAAATGTCCGATTGTCACTGTTTTGGTTAAAAAGCTTATGAATCTTTATCTTTACAGGCATATTGGAGCTGTAAAAAGATAAAAGAATATTTTGTAGATACCCAAGAGTGGTAAAAGCCTGACTTGCTGCGGTAGAATCCAACAAAAGATTTATCGTTGCGCCTTTAGAATTTGCAAAATCTTTTTCAAAAATTATACCGACAATTATCTCCTTGTTGAAAATAGCTTCGGATAACTCTTTTTGCGACTTGAACCATCTTGGTTTTCTAAATTCAGGAGCATGAAGATGCGAGAGTATCTTTTGGCTTAGACCGCCGTTTGTATGGTCCACATAGCCTACTGTAACATTTCTTGGCTTTATCTGTATGCCCGAACCGGCTATATAGATATCCATGCTAAAAGCATACAGTATAACCGCCACAAGTCCTGCAGATCTAAAAAAAAGTAGCATCTCTTTTGTTAAAACGCTCATAAAAGCCCACATTACCTGATCTCCTTTTTAAGAAAGAGCTTAGAGAGAAAAATAAGCGAAAAGGCATATAGCACCATTATGAAAAGATAATTGAGAGTTTTTGCCGATTCAAGCCCTTTGCCCACCAAAAAGTATCATAAAGTATATGAGTATAGTACATAACAGGGAAGATATGAGCCTCTATGTATGAGTCTCCTTTCATAGACGAGATAGGCATCAACATGCCGGAGTATAAAAAGCCGGGTATTATCGTGATGATGACAGTCAATATAACAGCTACTATTTGCCTTTTGGTGATAACAGATATGAGCATACCTATAGCGATACTTATAAGTATGTAAATTTCAGAAGAGAGCCAATAAAGCAAAAAACTGCCTCTAAAGGGAACTTCAAAGATATAAAGTGCTAATAGAAAAAGAACAAATATATTGATAGAGTGCAGCAAAAAGACAGGAAAAAGTTTTGCCGTTATGAACTCACTTTTGCTTAAAGGTGATGCAAAAAAATTAAATATCGTCCCTCTCTCTTTCTCCTTAACTATAAGCAGTGCCGATAAAATAGCCGGAGCCACCAGCATAACCAACCCTATCAAACCGGGCACTATCGCATTGGCATCTCTTAGTGACTGATTGAACAAAAATCTGCTGTTTAGCACTATTATCTTACTTTTTATACCTGCTTTCTTTGCCTCCTTTGACAAGGTATCTAAAATGACTCCCTTTGCATAATTTGCCATAGTAGTTGCTCTTGCCGGATATGAACCGTCTATAAAAACCCCTATCTCGCTATCCTCGGACTTCAATAATTTTTTTTCAAAAGAGGGCGGGATAATGATGACAATATCTGCCTCTGCTTTTTTTATAAGCCCTAAGGCATCCTTTTCACTCATATTTTTTATGATAGGATTAAAGTATTTTGAGTGCTCAAATTTGGTGGTCAAAATCCTTGAGTAGTGACTTTGGTCATTGTCTATGATGATAACTCTGGCATGAGTTACATTCATCTTGATACCATATCCAAAAAGCAGAAGTATCATGCTCGGCATCAAATAAACCATGATGATAAGCTTTGTTCGCATAAGTTCTATAAACTCTTTTATTACATAAGCTCTGATAACACCTGCTCTCAACTTTTATCCTTATAGTAGCTGATAAAGATCTCTTCAAAGTTTTTAGCACTCGGGTGTTTTTTGTAGAGATTTTCCACGCTATCATCAGCAACCTTTTTGCCTCTTTTTAGAAGAACTACCCTGTCACAAAACTCGGCTTCACTCATATAGTGCGTTGTTATGATGATGGATATACCCCACTTCTCTTTTAAAAGATGCAGCATCTACCAAAATTGACTCCTTGCTACAGCATCTATTCCCGATGTCGGCTCATCCAAAAAGAGCATAACAGGTTCGTGCAAAAGTGCTGCTGCGACAGAAAAGCGCTGATTGATCCCGAGTGGAAGAGTTGAGGGTAGCTCGTCAAGATACTCTTTAAAACCAAGCTCAACTGCATACCTGTTGATGATTTTAAGACTCTTTTGCATCGGGATTTGGTGCATATTGGCAAAATATATCAAGTTTTCTCTTATGCTTAAGTTATCATATAGTGCAAAATGTTGGCTTACATAACCTATCTTTGACTTAAGTTTTTGCCTATCGTTCGGACTTTTGATGACTGACCCAAGAAGCCTTAACTCCCCTTCATCTATAGGATATAAGCCTAAAAGCATCTTTATAAAAGTTGTCTTACCTGTACCATTGGCACCTAGTAGCCCTACTATTTCATTGCTATGAAGAGTCAGGTCTATATGATCATCGGCAACAAATTTCCCGAAACGCTTAGTAAGCCCTTTTGCCTCCATAACGATATCCGGTATCTCTTCTGCTGTCTCTTTACTAGTTACATCTATTGGGGGTATACTTTTACCCTTTTTTAAAGCGCTGATAAAAAAAGTGCCTCTAGCGTCGGCTTTTTGCAAGTAGCATCCAACTTTGTCAAGGAGTAAGTAAAGTGACCTGTTTTTATACAGTTCTTTGCATTTTGACACTCTACAGGTTCATAGGTGTATGGTTCGGCACTCTTTAGAAAATTTGCAGATGTATCGCTTGCTATGATCTTACCATCTTCAAAAAGATAGATCCTATTCATCTTCTTTGCTTCCTCCATATAGGCTGTGCTAACTATGGCGATACTCCCCTCCTCTTCTCTTATCTGCTCAAGTATGTCCCAAAGTTCAAGTCGACTAAGAGGATCTACCCCTGTTGTGGGTTCATCCAAGACAAGTAGTTTCGGACGATGTAAAAGCGTGCATATCAAAGAGAGTTTTTGCATCATTCCGCCACTTAAATTGCCGGCTTTGGTATCTTTAAACTCCAAAAGCCCAGCCATATGCAAAAGTTTCTCTTTATAATTCTTAAAACTTTTATCCTCTTTTATGCCTCTTATATTGGCAAAAAAATCAAGATGTTCACTGACACTTAAGGTCTCATAAAGTACCAATCCTATGCCTTGTGGCATGAGTCCTATCAAGCTTTTTGCAGGCTCCGCCTCTTTTGGAGAGTGAAAAATGGCATCACCAAATTTTACCTCACCCTGAAACTTTACTACCCCTGAAACAGCATGCATTAAAGAGCTTTTACCGGCTCCATCAGCCCCTATAAAACCTATGATCTCCCCTTCGTTGGCATCTATAAAGGCATTTGATATAGCTTTGATCTTTTTATATCTTACACTGATATCTCTCACCTCAAAAAGTGCCATCTCAAAGTTCCGGTATATCTTTCAGTGAGTCGGGCAACCCTTTTCCATCCAAAGATATAACCCCTACTGCGGGAATGCCAAGCTTTAAAAGCGGGTCTATTTTTAAAGGTTTTAACTTCACAGCAAAAACTCTTTGTATTCTGTCGCTTCTAACGCTCACCTCTTTAGGGGTAAATTCGGCTTTTTGGGCAACACTTACGACCTTGGCTTCTATCGGATAATTTGGCTTGGCATCCAAAAATATCACCGCCCTATCACCAAGTTTTATCTTACCATTGTTTAAAGCATCCACAAATATCTTCAGATACAAAGAGTGTGGGTCTATGATGGTAGCGACGACCATACCGGGGCTTAAAACTTCACCTTTTTGAGCTATTTTTTCTACTATGTAGCCATTTACTGGGGAGCACAGAGTCATCTCATCTATCATCTCTTCTATCTCTTTTTTTGAAGCATTCATAGCCTCTATGCCATTTTTTAATGCCTCTAGTTCGAGCTCTAAAGGCTTAACTTTTCTCTTGGCGGCTATAGCTTCTTTTAGATTGCTTTTTGATATAGCTATGATATGTTTAAAACCTACCTCTTTTTCAAGTAGTGCTTTTAGTGTAAGAGCATCAACTTTCACTTTGAGAGACACCTTTTCATACACCTCTTTTTGTATAAGATTTTTACTGTAGAGATTTTTATATCTATGCAAATCTTTTTCATCCTGCTTTAAGAGAGCTTTTTGAGAAGCTATCTTCTTTTCCACCTCTTTAAGTTGCTCTTTTTGACTCTTTATCAAAGAGTTTGCCTTTTGTACATTTTCACTCAATGTTGTTTTGGCTATCAAAAGCTCTACTTTTTTAGCCTCATACATATTTTTCTTAGCTGCTATTTGATAAGAAATCGCCTCTAATTTAGCCTCATACTCTTTGCTTTTTATCCTTGCTACCACTTCACCTTTTTTAACCACTTCACCATTGCCTACATATATATCCTCAACTCTACCCGGATACTTAAGGTTTAAGTTTATTAAATCTCCATCGAACTGCCCAACTCCTTCTATGAGGTTGGGGGGGAAGTTTTTTTGGACGCAGTTTCATATAAATCATACCAGATGCTACCACCACAAGAGCTATGAGTATGATCCCAAAGATATATTTTTTTAAAAGCATCATAACTGTTCCTTGCTCTTAGCTGATGTTAAGAATGAATCCACAATGCTTTCCGTATCATCATCCAACTCTCCACCCTGATTTAACCAATACTCTATATGTCCCATCGTATAACTGTTAAAGAGATATGCTGTTTTTAAAAAGTTTTTATTTTGGGGTACAAGTTTTTGAAACTGTTTTGCCAAAAAGTTAAAGATAGGCTCTGCGGGATTATTTTTTTTAGTATTTAACTTTACAAAAAAGAGAGGGTCACCTAAAACAGGATCTTCTATCGCTTTTCTTTTTGATTTAAAGGTTTCAAATTTCATTTTAACATAAAGGCTCAGACTCTCTTTTGGTTCAAGCTTGGCAGTAAGTCTGATAATATTATGATAAAACTCCTCTATCTGGAATGAAATATAAGCATAAAAAAGCTCCTCTTTTGAAGGAAAAAGTTTATAGAGCGCTCCTACTGATATACCGGCTACCTTTGCTATATCATTCATGGTGGGCTTAGAGTAACCAACCTCATCAAAATATCCCGAAACCACATCCAAAACGGCTCTACTTTTTGCCTCTTTAACTTTTTGTTTTATAATATCTTTCATAAAAAATCCTTTTGATGAATTAAGAGTTTTGGATGCATTTATTGGCATAGTCAATAAATGAAATCCTTAATCCTCAATCCTTCACCTTAAAATCCATTCCGATTTAAACTTCTACAAAACGGATTCAGGGACGCTACCCCAAAATCAAAGATTTTGACCCTTCCGCTACATATGTTTTGTAGAAATTTAAATCTCCATTCTATAACTATTTACCTAATTTGCCCTCCGTAAAACTATGATTTTATCACTTATTTATGTCAACTTTGTTGACATGGGGGTTTAATCCTTAATTCTTAACTCTTAATTCCTAATTCTAACACCAGTCTATACTCTACTCTAAAAATATCCGCTCTTATAGACTCTGCTTTTGCTTTGGCACTTGCGAGGTCTGCTATGGCTCTTGTTAGCTCATCAGCACTAGCCAAAGAGTTCTCAAATCTAGACTTGGTAAGCTTAAGATACTCCTCTTTTGCTTGCTCACTTTTTTTAGCTGCAATCAGCCTGTACTTTAAGGATTTTAAATCTATAAAGAGATCGTTTATCTCATTTTTAACAACATTTTCATAGTTTTTAAGATACAAAACAAGCGCCTCTTTTTTCTTTATGGCTGCCTCTTTTTTATGCTTTTTTGAAAATCCGTCGAAAATATTCCAACTAAAATTGATACCTATATAACTTTTATCAGGATTTGTGTGGCCATCTCCGTTAAATCTTAAGTTTTTTCCCTCTCTTTTAAGCGCACCTACTAGTGCAACTTTTGGATAGTAAAGAGAGTTTGCCAGATCTATGTCACTTTGGCTTATATGAAGCTCCTCTTTTATAGCTTTTATATCCTCACGATTAGATAGAGCCTTTTGGATAATGCTCTCTCTGCTTTGAATATTTTTTATCTCGGGCAACTTAAAGTCACTCGCAACTTTTTTACCGCTTATTTGAAAGAGTGCATTGTTCAACCTATCCTTTTTTGCTTCCAACTCTTTTATCTTTGCCACTGTATCATACCTTTTAGCTTCTATATTGTAAACTCCGCTTTGATTTAAAAGTCCATTTTCATAGAGTCCTTTAGCTTTATTGTATGATAGGTCTATCGCCTTTAAGGCTACCTTTGTTGCCTTTATAGCCTGATTTATGGAGTATATAGCGCTATACAAAGATGCTGCTTTTAGATACAACTCCCTTTTTAGATTTTTTGTTTCCAGCTTGGACTTGATAACTTCTAGTTTTGCTTTTTTTATAGTGTTGGTTATCGCAAATCCGGTGAAGATAGGATATGTAAAGCCTATCTGGTAGCTATAATTATCCCTGACTCCTATCTCTATCTGACTAGGTGGCATACCCGGAACCAAGGCAAATGTTGCACTTGGAGTATCTCTGAGTTTTATGGCATTGATACTTATATCGATTGAGGGATAGTTTTTTCCTTTTGATGAAAGGTAAAGCTCTTCTAAAGCCTCGCTCTTTTTCTCCTTTGACTTAACCAAAAGATTCTCATCTACACCCTTTAGTATATCGTTAAAATTTGCAGCAAAGATAACCACCGGCAACAGTAGTAGTATAAATTTATTCATGCTTTCTCTTCCTTTTTTGTTTTAAATTTTACAAATAGCAGCGCTACGAAAACAGCGCCTATAGCAGCCCAATTGGCCGCTGCACTAAAGACATTTCCAAAGCCGTAGTTATAACTCATAAAAGTTTCATAGTTTAAAAACATGGCTTTTACTTGATCGATTCCCAAGCCTCCAAGTTCGCTTAGATTTTCTATATAGTCTCTTATAAGTGAAACATTTTGTAACTCCATCATGTGGTTGAAGTTAAGGTTTTTGAAATACTCCATATTGTTTGTCGCTAAAGCCGTACCAAAACTACCCCCTACAAATCTCACATAATCCATCAAAACGATAGCAAGTTCCCCTTTTTCTTTTGGCGCGTTTTGCAAAAGCAAAACCGTAGCCGGAGCAAAAAAAAGCCCCATGGAGATGCCAAGAGGTATAGTTAAAAGCTCGGCGTGGATTTTGGGTGTATAGTAGTTTAGACTAGGAAGTAGAACAAATGAGGTTATCAAATATACAATAGTTGTCATAATCAACACTCTCTTTGCTCCTATTTTGTCTGAAAGCATGCCTGCAATCGGAGCAAAAATACCTATAAAAACAGCAAATGCAAAAACCGCTATACCGGCATCAAAAGTCGGAAACATTTTAATATGCTCATAATAAACAGGTAAAAGATAGAAGTATTGGTACATACTAAAGCCCAAGATAAAAAAGTAGAGCAAAATTCCATTGGTAAAGTCACTGTTTTTAAAGAGTGAAAAATCTATGAGTTTATGCTTTGAAAACATTTCACTAAGCGCATAAAGAAGATATCCGATAACCGTTACAAAAAAGAGAACTCCTATATAGTAGTCATTAAACCAGCCTCTTTGCTGACCCTTTGAGAGCATTATAAGAAGTGCTATAGTTGCTATGGATATAAGCAAAAGTGAGAGGAAGTTAAACCTCATCTTCAAAAATTTTGTATCTTTTGGCAGATAAGCAATGCCGGCCAAAGTCAAAAGGATACCAACCGGTACATTGATAAAAAAGACCATCCTCCAGCCGTAATACTCAGTCAAATACCCGCCAAGAGTAGGGCCAAGAGCAGGAGCAAAACTCACTCCTAATCCAAAAATCCCCATAGCAAGCCCTTGCTGTTTTGGTGGAAAGTATGAAAATATCATGATATGGCTAGTAACCATGATAAGCGCCTCCGCCGCACCTTGAATAACTCTAAAGATGATGATGGCTTCAAGCGTATCACTTAACCCACAAAAAAGAGAAGCAAAACTAAAAGCTACAATACCGGCTATAAAGACTTTTTTTGAACCAAACCTCTTGATGAGATACTCTGTTATCAAAAGAGCAATAGCAGCTGAGATCATATAACTTGTTATAATCCACTGAACCCCATACATATCAGTCGCAAGAGGTCCCATCAACTTCGGCACTATAACATCCACAACAGTAGTGTCAAGTATAGCCATAAAAGCCCCGGCCATAACAATGATGCTAAAAAGAGCCCTACGGGCTGGCGTAATATCCCAACTATTCACAAAACCTCTCCATAAATTAAGAGTTAAGAATTAAGAATTAAGAATTTTGGATACATTTATTGGCAAGCCAATAAATGATGCTATAAAAAATCCTCAATCCTCAATCCTCAATCCTCAATCCTTAATCCTTAACTCTCTTTATCGCTACATTTAAACTCATTCCAACTCTAAGCCCCTTTTTATCCAAGAGTTTTATCCTTACTACAAATCGTTGATCCAACTTTGTAAACTCTCCGCTGGCTATATCTCTGGGGACTAAAGAGAAAGTAGATGCTGAAGTTGGCATGATGGACTCTACAACACCTTTAAACTTCTTTTTTGGTACTGCATCGGCAACTAGAACTACCTTGCAACCTTTTTTAACCCCTCTTAACTTCTTTTCACTTAGTAAAACCTCTGCATATATATCGTTAGGATCAACTATGGAGTATATTGGATAGCCAACTTTGACTACCCTTTTGTCATTTACAAACCTTTTGGCAACTATTCCGCCAAAGGGGGCATAAAGAGTGCAGTATGAGATTTTATCATTGACCTCTTTTAACTTCTGCTCTAAAGCCTCCTCTTTAAAGCTAAGTGCGCTGATACTTTTTTCCAATTCAGGGATATTTAGCTCTTTGGACTTGGCTAGGTTTAGTTTCTCTTCAACATTTTTTAGGTTTTGAAGTGCTGATTGGTACTCTTTTTTCTGTGCATTTATCGCACTCTGAAGAGAACTCATTTTTGTATGTATCTGCTCAAACTTATCTTTTGAGATGAGTTTTTTAGAGATAAGCTTCTTATATCTTTTTAAGTCCCTTTTTACTTGAGAGAGCTTTGCGCTATTTGAATCGATCATATATTTTAGAGATGACAGTCTCTTTTTGTAAGCTTTTATAGAGTTTTGTGCAACCCTCTTTGATATAGTAACCTCATCTTTTACTCTCTCCTTTTTTATCTTTAAAGAGGCTATCTGCTCTTTTAGAGAGAGGATTGTTTTTTTTATCTCCTCTTTTTTAACAAGAAAATCTCTATCATCAATAGCGGCTAAAATTTCTCCTTTTTTAACGCTATCTCCCTCTTTTTTGTTTAGCTTCACCACTTTTCCGCCAACTTTAAAGTTTAATATGCTCAAACTATCACTTTTTACGAAGCCTGCATCACTGACGGCATTTTTTTCTCTAAAGTGAAGATAGTTGTACCCCTCATATCCAAAAAAAAGCACTAATGCAACAATAATTATCAAAAAAATCCTCTTCAATCTCTATTCCTTTAAAATATCATTTTATTTTAGTGAATTATATTCACTTTTTTATAAATTCATTCTTAATTAAGATAACTATTTGTATAATTAACAAAAATCAAAATTATAGGATTTTGACATGAAAACCGTATCCTTGGTACTTGGAAGTGGTGGAGCTAGAGGATATGCCCATATCGGTGTTATAGAAGAGATTGAAAAAGATGGGTTTAAGATAAGTTCCGTCTCAGGTTCATCCATGGGTGCTCTTATAGGTGGTCTTTATGCTTGCGGTAAGTTGGATGATTATAAAAATTGGGTAACAACTCTCAAAAAAATAGATGTCCTAAAACTTTTAGATATAACATTTAGCGGAACAGGTTTCATCAAAGGGGAAAGAGTTTTTAAAAATCTTGATGAACTTTTTGGGGATATAAAGATCGAAGATTTACCTATCAAGTTTACGGCAGTTGCTACTGACATAACAACAAAGAAAGAGGTTTGGTTTCAAAAAGGAAGTTTGGCTGATGCTATCAGAGCATCCATCTCCATACCGACTATCTTTACTCCAAAAAAGATAAACGGTCACTATTTTGTTGATGGTGGCGTTATAAATCCACTTCCTGTTGCTCCTACTCTTAGCGATATGACTGATTTTACCGTCTCTGTAAACCTAAATGCGGACATACCAAATATCTATGGAGATATACAAAAAGACAATGGCAACAACTCATCAATGTTTTCATATTTTAATAAAAAAGTTAAAAATGACAACGAAAAAAGAGAAAAACTAAGCTATTTTAAGATCATGCAAACTTCTATAAACATTATGCAAACTTCTCTCTCAAGATATAAAAATGCGGAGTATTCCCCTGATGTTATGATAAATATCCCTCTTGATGTGTGCGATTTTTATGAATTTTACCTAGCAAGCGAAGTTATAGAGGTGGGGAGAAAAGCTACTAACAAAGCTCTGTCATATAAAGGGATGGCGTAGATTAAAACTTCTTCCAAAACTGTTTGGAAAAAAGTAGCACAACTGTATAAAACTCAAGTCTTCCGATGATCATAAATATAGCAAGGATGATCTTGTCATACCACGAAAAAAAACTGTAGTTATCAACAGGTCCCACATGACCAAACCCGGGGCCGATATTGCCTATACAAGCGATCGCCGCGCTAACTGAAGTAAGAGCATCATAACCTCTGGCGTAAAGGTAGAGAGTTAGCATGGTATTTGTTATGACAAAAAGCATAAAAAAGCCGGCAGTTGAGCTTAGAACCGCATCTTTTACCTTGCTTCCGTTTAAAAAAACATTGAACATTGCATTGGGATAGAGGGTTTTTTTGATTTCAAGTGCCAATGATTTTAGAAGCACGATATACCTCACGACTTTTACGCCTCCCGCGGTTGAACCTGTGTTGCCTCCTATAAACATGGCGATAAAAACAACTGCCACCGCAAGATGTCCCCAACTTTCATAATTAAGTGTAACAAAACCGGTAGTAGTAAGGATGGATGCTATAGTAAAAAATCCGTGAGTTAATGAAAAATACAAACTATCGGTAGTTGTTTCGTAATGAACAAGCGAAAGAGCAAAACTTAAAATGATAAATATCTTGACATACCAGATATTTTCCTCAGTCTCATACCCACTCATATCATTATAAAAAAATCTCAAATGAGCCAGAAAGTTCATGCCTGAAACTATCATAAAAACGGTAGTTGTCCAGATGATAATAGGATAATCGTTATAGTATCCCAAAGATGCATTTTTGGTAGAAAAACCGCCTGTTGAAATCGTAGCAAATGCGTGGTTGATAGCATCAAACAGGTTCATGCCTTCCAAATGCAAAGCCACTATATCCAAAAGAGTTATCAGGGCATAAACCCCCCAAAGCCTGAGGGCGGTATCTTTGATCTTTGGTGTTAATTTTTCTGTTTGTATTCCGGTCGATTCGGCTTTAAAAAGTGCCAAAGAGCCACTTGGGTTTATCAGTGAGAAGAGGCCAACACCTAGAACTATGATACCCATACCGCCAAGCCAGTGTGTCAACGACCTAAGCATAAGCACCATCCTTGGCAAAGACTCTATATCGCTATATACAGTTGCCCCAGTTGTAGTAAAGCCACTAATCGCCTCAAAAAAAGCAGAACTTAGATCTACATTCGTATATATGACAAGTGGGAAAGCACCCATAAAGCCAAGAAGTATCCAAACCAGATTGACCGATAAAATACCCTCTTTTATAGTCAGTTCAACCTTGTGGTTTCTTAAAGCCATAAATGTAGAAAGAGCAACAATAAAGCTAATGACAACAAAGATCAAAAAATTGTTAGCATTCTCTTTATAGATATACCCGGTGACGACCGGTAAAAGAAAAAAGAGGCTCAATGCCATCTCCGTTATAGAGATGAACTTCAATATATTTTTTATAGAGAGCTTATCCATTTTTCCAACTTATCTGATATCTCTTCCGCTCCGAAAGCAACAACTATATCTCCCTCTTCTACTCCCGTTTTTTCATCGAAGTCGACTATCTTTTCTCCCTTTAGTATATATGATTTGCCATTTTCATCACTAAAAGGTCTTATCTTGGTTTCTAAAAGCACCGAGTCTTTGTAGATTTTTCTCATAACCATCATGCCTTTACCGCCACAATACTTTCTTTGTGAAACAATAGAGCTTGAGTTTATCTTTTCGAGTATTGAGTAGTAAGCGTTTGTTTTAGGACCTCGAACTGCAACAATCCCAAGTTTATGCATAAGATGATAATGCTCTAAGTCGTTATTGATAGCAACTACCTTTTTTATGCCAAACTCTTTAGCCTCAAGTGACTTTATGATATTTTCTTCATCATTTTTAGTAGATGCTATCATCATATCGGCATTTTTAAGCCCCTCCTCTTTAAAAAGGTGATAGTCTCCATATTTACTGTTGATAACCGCTACATTTTCTTGCAAGATTTCAGATGCCTTTTCACACTTTTGTAGATCTTTTTCTATAAGTTTTATATTGGTATCATACCTAGAGAGCATACTAGCTATCTCTACGCCTAAAACATCCGCGCCGAATATAACTATATTGGTTATCTTCTGAGGCATTTGAGGGTCTAGCTTCGAGCAGAGCTCTTTTATCTCTTTTTCGTCACCAAAGAGGTAGACAAGGTCATCTTTTTGAGTTGCATCATAGCTACTTGGGATAAAAAAGTTTTTATCTCTTTCTATGCCCACAACTTTTACACTATTTGAAATGATATCCTCTATAGATATAGCACTTTGGGCTCTTACAGATATGAGCTTTTGCTCAAAGTCTTCAAAATTTTTGACATTGTTAGCTCTTGGAAATCCTAAAAGCGAAAGAACAGAGTTAGCTGAAAGCTGAAAAGGAAAGACAGAAGAGGTTATGCCTAACTTTTCACTGATACTGCTCTTTGTAAAAAAATCGTTTTTAAGCCTTATGATCTTCTCTTTTACCTGGATAGTCTCATCAGCTATCAAAGTTGATATGATGTTAGTCTCATCCACATCCGTAACAGCTATAAATATATCATAGGTTTTATCAACCAAAAGCTCATAAGTTCTAGGGTCTTCTATATTGCCGACAATTGCCAGTATATCTATACTCTCTTGAAGTCTGTTTAGTGCATCTTCGTTTTGATCTAAAACGGTAACATTATGCTTAACGCAAAGCGTTTTTGCCAACCTAAAGCCTACTCTTCCGGCTCCCGCAACAATAATATCCATATATACCTCTAAAATTTAATTATCATAAACATTTTACATCTTAATATATAAAAGAGTGCTAAAATATGCTCTTTAATTACCCTTCTCATATTCTTCTTTTATAATCCTCATAACCAAACTCTTTGACAATATCGAGGGTTCCATCTTTTTTCAAGATAGCAATAGAGGGTAGTTTTATTCCGTTGAATGTTGTGTTTTTTACTATTGTATAGTGTATCTGATCTTCAAAGATAACTTTATCCCCGATGTTTAGAGGCTTATCAAAACTGTAATGTCCCATAAAGTCACCTGCTAGGCAACTATTTCCTCCAAGTTTTACGGTGTATTTTTTCTCACCCTCTTTTGCGGCACCTCTTACATCTGCTCGATATGGCATGATAATAGTATCTGGCATGTGAGCTTCGGCTGAAGTATCAAGCACGGCTATATCTATGCCGTTATGAACTTTATCTACTACTGAGGCTACCAAAACTCCGCACTGCCATCCTACAGCTTCTCCGGGTTCCAATATAACCTCTATATCGTTATATTTTCTTTTAAAATTTTTGATAATCTCAATAAGCTTATCAACATCGTAGTCATCTCTTGTGATATGATGTCCTCCACCAAAATTTATCCATTTCATCTTTGGTATATATTTTGCAAATTTCTCCTCAAAGCTGTTTAGTACCGCTTGCAAGGCACCTGCATTCTCTTCACAAAGTGCATGAAAATGAAGACCTTCGATCCCATCAAGAAGCTCCTCTCTAAACTCTTGCTTTGTTACTCCAAGTCTTGAATTTTGGGCGCAAGGATTGTATAGATTGCAACTTGAAAATGATAGCTGTGGATTTACTCTGATACCTGCACTCGTCCCTTTTAGCCTATCTTTATACCTTTCATACTGTGAAAAAGAGTTAAAAGATATATGCGTTGAAAGAGAGATTATCTCATCTATCTCCTCCTCTTTAAAAGCGGGAGAGTAAGTGTGAGTCTCTTTTTTAAACTCCTCATTTGAGAGCCTTGCTTCATAAAGTCCACTACAGCAACACCCGTCCAAATACTCTCTAACAAGAGGAAAGCTCTCATACAAAGAGTAGCCCTTAAGAGCTAAAACTATCTTAGCTCCACTTCTCTCTTTTACATATCTTAAAAGCTTTAGATTTTGCTCAAGCAACTCCTCTTCCAAAACATAACAAGGTGTCGGTACCTTATCTAAAATATCTTCTATCTTGCTATTTCTCTCAATCCTCAATTCTCATACTCCATTCCGATTGAAACTTCCGCAAAACGAATTCAAGGACGCTGCCCCAAAATCAAAGATTTTGACCCTATCGCTGCATATGTTTTACAGAAATTTAAATCTCCATTCTCTTAACTCTTAATTCTTAATTCTTAACTAAACTCTATCGACTATCTCATCCAATAAACAAACCGGTAAAACTCTTTTTAGATACCAAAAAAGTTTTGTAGGGATTGTAACTCTGTATCTATCTTTTGGTTTTTTTGATTTTAATATTTTTTTCAGTTCTACATAAACTGCTTCACTTGTGAGCGTAAAAGGATCGTCTTTGTCGCTTTCAAACCTTTTTATGCTATTTTTATATGCCTCTTTATGGTAACTTTTCTCCATATCAATATGTTCTTTAAATTTTTTATAAGCATTTTTTCTAAAGCTACTTTTTATAGGTCCCGGCTCTATCAAAGAGACATAGATATCGCTTCCTTTAAGCTCAACTCTTAACGCATCGCTCAAAGCTTCAAGAGCGAATTTGCTGGCATTATAAGCACCTCTATATTTAAAGGAGATAAAGCCCAAAACTGAGCTATTTTGTATGATTCTTCCCTCTCCTCTTTCTCTAAATAGTCTAAGAGCCAAGTTTGTAAGTTCTAAATTGCCAAAAACATTTGTCTCAAATTGCTCTTTTAGAGATACCCTGCTTAAGTCCTCAACAGCTCCCGGTTGTCCGTAACCGGCATTGTTAAAGAGTGCAAAAAGGTCGCCTTTGCAAATCTCTAAAGCTTCTTTAAAGCCATCATTTATAGAGCTACTGCTATCAACATCTATTAAAACAGTTTTAAACCCCTCACTAATGAGCCTTTCAACATCTTCCTCTTTTCTAACACTTGCTATTACTTCAAACTCATCCTCTTCTTGCAATCTCTTGGCGCAATGATAGCCTATGCCGCTACTGCATCCTGTTATAAGGATACATTTTTTAGCCAACAAGCTCTACCTCGTCCTCTCTATTTGGCACAAGACACAAAAACTCATAATCTTCATCGCCGATAACCTCATAAGAATGCGCTATACCGGATGGTATAAAAAGTATATCACCCTCTTTTACTATCTGTTCTTTACCGTCTATTACTACTTTTGCTTTACCATTTAAAACAAACTGTTCATGCTCTACGCTGTTAGTATGATATGGCATATATCCACCACTTTTTATCCTAAACTTTCTCATCATAAAATTGGGTGCAATCTCATCGGAGATAAGCATAGCCATACTTACACCTTCGCCTGCATCCAAGCTTTTCTCTTCAAACTTTTTTATGTTTTTTATCATTTTTTATATGCTCCTTCTCTTGTAGATACTCTTAAAACCAATATAACAAGGATATCTTCATATTTCTTATAAATAACTCTATATCGTCTAAGTTTTAAACGGTAAATATTGTCACCTTCTCCTTTTAGCTTTTTTATGATACCTTTTTGCATCAATAATATTTCATAACTACTAGAAAAATTATGGATAAATTCATTAAGAGAGTCGTGAATAAAAGCTATATCAGATATCTGCACATGTTTTAAATCTTTTTTGACTGAGGGTTTAAACTCTATCTTGTACATCTATTTCCAAATCTTTAAAAAAAGTTTCCATATCTATAGAACCCTCTTCATTCTCTCTCTTTTTTGCTATCTGAATATCAATATAGTCAAGATACATCTCCAAAGCCGAGGCTATGATATGACTCTTCTTTTGATTTAACTCCTTGGATATTTCATTAATTTGCTCATTAATGTTTGCCGGTAGCGTAACATTTAGCCTGATATTTTTCACAACTGCTCCTTTATGTATAATTATACACCTTTTTATACACTATTGTCAAACTTGTTTTTACCACTCTTGGCTTTTTGCTATCTTTTTCTATTTTATTTATTATATATATAGGGGTTGCGATGATAAAGATGATGGTTCCTACAAAAAAGAGGATGAAAAATATATTGGTCCAGTTTGATTTTGTCTCTTTATCAGCCACTTATAGCTCCTTTATATGCCAAGGAAGTCCCTGTTTATTTAGCTCATCCATAAAAGGATCGGGATCAAGCTCCTCTACATTATAAACACCTTTGCCTTTATATACACCTTCTACCATAAGTTTTGCCCCTATCATGGCAGGAACTCCCGTGGTGTAGCTGACAGCCTGTGCTCCGGTCTCTTTATAGGCCTCTTGGTGGTCACACACATTGTAGATGTAGATTTTTCTCTTTTTGCCCTCTTTGATACCCTCGGCTACTATGCCTATATTGGTTTTTCCTTTTGTTCTCTCTCCTAAAGTTGCAGGGTCTGGAAGTAGAGCTTTTAAAACATGCAAAGGCACCACCTTACAGCCGTCAACCTCTATCTCGTCTATCCTAAGCATTCCGACATTTTCAAGGCACCTCATGTGAGTTAGATAACTTTCTCCAAATGTCATAAAAAATCTTATCCTTTTGAGTCCTTTTATATGTTTTACAAGCGATTCCATCTCTTCGTGGTACATAAGGTAGCTATCTTTAGGTCCGATTTGAGGATAGTCCCATACCTGTTTTATAGCAAGAGGCTCGGTCTCTATCCATTTGCCGTCTTCCCAGTATCTGCCTTTGGCGCTAACCTCTCTTAGGTTTATCTCGGGGTTAAAATTGGTTGCAAAAGGGTAGCCGTGATCTCCTGCATTGCAGTCAAGTATATCTATATAGTGTATCTCATCGAAGTAGTGTTTTTGAGCATAAGCGCAAAAAACATTGGTGACTCCGGGATCAAATCCGCTACCTAAAAGTGCCATTATCTCCTTTTGCTTATATTTTTCATCATAAGCCCACTGCAACTTATACTCAAATTTGGCAGTGTCAGGATGCTCATAATTGGCTGTATCAAGATAGTGAACACCTGTTCTTAAGCAGGCTTCCATTATGGTCAGATCCTGATAAGGAAGAGCGATATTTAACACCATAAAAGGCTTAACTCTACCTACAAGCTCTGTCAGTTCATCAACACTGTCTGCATTAACCTTGGCTATATCTATCTTCCCTCCAACCTCTTTTTGGATCTGCTCACACTTGCTTAATGTCCTGCTTGCCAAGGTTATCTTTTTAAATGCATCAAGATTTTGTACCGCTTTATGGGTTACAACCCTACCTACGCCGCCGGCTCCGATGATCAAAATACCCTCATTCATGACTCAATATCCTCTTGAGACTTTATCTCTTCTATGGCTTTTTTACTCATGCCTGTTACAGCGATGATAGTCTCTATATCTATGCCTCGCTTTAGAGCATTTTTAACCATCTCTCTTTTGGCCTCAAGCTCCCCGATACAAAAGCCTTTTTTTATACCTTTTTCTAATCCCTTCTCTATACCTTTTTCTATACCTTTTTCTATACCTTTTTCCAAGCCTATCTCATACGAAGGCAATTTCTCCATATCCACTACAAGCATCTTCTCTCCTTCTTTTACCTCATTTTCCAAGTCTCTATTTGTCGATAGAACCTCAACCATTTTGAAGTGGGTTCTAAACTCTATACTATCTTCACACTTTTCAATCAACCTTTTTATAATGGTGTTAACAATCTCTTGCTTATCTCTTCCTTCAAAATCACATAATATTGCCAATGATATCGCTGATGGGTCATCGGAGTTTAAAAACTCCTCGCAGGATATATCTTTCATATCTATCAAAGTATATCTAAAATCAATATCATCTCTTCTTATATAGCTTTTCATACTGCATTTTCTTTTGCCTATATAAAGAACATACTGTTTTATACTGTAATTTTTATAGTCAAAAAGTATATCACTATAGTAGCGAAGCATTCTGTTTTCCATATCGGTATGATTATCGTTTTGTATCTCTATATGTATAACATTATCACCATTTATAAAGAGTAGATCAGCATCTCTTTTTTCTACTCTGGTAAACTCTTTATCGATAAGTTCTATCTCTCCGACTATAGGTATCTTTAGGATATGTTCACTTATCTCTTTTGCTATATTTTTAAGTATCTGCTTTGTTATAACATCTTTCGTTTGTGCCATATGCCTCTCCTGTGGATACAATTATATCACAATATCATTTTAACTCTTTTTATAGCCTTGCTTCTATGAGAAAACTCTTTTTTTACACTCTCGTCCAACTCTCCAAGTGTTTTATCGTATCCTTTGGGGATAAAGATAGGATCATATCCAAAGCCTTTATCTCCTCTTGCTTCATCTATCACTTTACCATACATCCAGCCATGAACACTAAAGACCCCATTTTTTTTGACAACGGCTATGGATGCGGTATAAAATGCGGGAGTTTGTTTGATGCCTCTTTTTTTTAGCTCTTTTATCAGTTTATTTAGATTATCTTTTGCACTTGCTCTTTCTCCTGCATATCTTGCACTTTTTATGCCCGGTTCATTTCCAAGCAGAGAGACGGTTATACCGCTGTCATCACTCAATACCACAGAATCTTTGTCGCCTATCTTTTCATATACTGCTTTTGCTTTTATGATGGCATTCTCTTTAAAACTTTTACCGTTTTCCTCTATCTCAAAAGGCTCTATAAGCTCATCAAAAGATACCACTTCATATTCACTCAAAGCCTCTTTTAGCTCTTTAATCTTACCCTTATTTGAAGTTGCCAATATAATTTTCATAACTATCCTTGATTATTCTATTTTTGGGATATAATTTTATCATAAAAAACCTGCGGAGATTTATATGAAACAATTAGCCAAGAAGGTTATGCCTCTTAGTCTTATCATTGCACTTAGATTTTTTGGTCTGTTTATAGTTCTTTCGGTCTTAAGCCAGTATGCCCTTGGACTTGAGTATTCAAATGCCACTTTGGCAGGTCTTGCAGTCGGAGGTTATGCGGTAACCCAGGCGGTTTTGCAGACACCTTTTGGAGTATTAAGTGACAAGATAGGAAGGAAAAAGACCATCCTTATAGGTCTTTTGATATTTATAACAGGCTCTGTAGTGTGCGCTGTAAGCAACAACATATACACTCTTTTGTTAGGTAGATTTTTACAGGGTGCTGGAGCTATAGGTTCGGTTATAACAGCCATGATAGCAGACCTTTCAAAAGAGGAAGAGAGAGCCCATGCTATGGCGATAATGGGTATGGTTATAGCTATGACTTTTGCAGTTGCTATGATAGCAGGGCCGCTTATGGCAGGGTATCTTGGTGTTCCATCTTTGTTTTGGCTTACAGGCGGCTTGGCGGCGACTGCTCTTTTGATACTCTTTACCAAAGTTCCGGAACCTCCAAAGATAGTCCACTCCTATGAAGAGGGTGAAGCGAAGATAAAAGATGTCTTTAAAGATAAAGACTTAGTCAGGATGTATATCACATTTTTGTTTCACAGCTCAACTATGACGATGGCATTTTTTATTATCCCTATACTTTTAAGGCACAAATTTGGAGTAGACCCTACCGGTTTTTGGAAAGTCTATCTACCCGCGGTTATCTTCGGTGTTTTAGCCATGGGGCCTGCGGCGGTTTTTGGAGAGAAGTACTCAAAAGGCAAAGAGATATTTTTACTATCTATCTTTTTTATCATGGCTTCATTTGCTCTTATGGGCTTTAGCCACTCATTTTTACTCTTTGGAGTTGGCGCTACCTTCTTTTTTATAGGTTTTAATATGTTTGAGCCTCTTTTACAAAGCTTTGTAGCCAAATTTGCCAAAGTGCACCAAAAAGGAACAGCTCTTGGTGTTGCTAACACTTTTTCTTATATAGGCATCTTCCTTGGCGGTCTTTTTGGAGGTTTTATATATGGTCACTACAAAGAGCAGGGTTTAGCCATCTTTGTTTTTGCTCTATCTTTGGTATGGATATGGTGGATAGTAGGCATGAGAGACCCCGGTCACAGACAGACTCTCTATATAGAGCTAAGCGATAAAAACAGAGAGATTTTTGCAAAGCTAAAAAATATTGAAGGCATCGCCGATCACTACATCAATGAAACAGAAGCCCTCATAGTTATCAAGTATGATGCTCATATAACCGATGAAGAGAAGATAAAAGAGCTATTTGAGAGATAAAACTTTCTCTATACTCTTTTTTATGATAGGAAGTCGCTCCTTTATAACATCTTCAACGATATAAAGATCAACTCCTTCGTAGTTATGAGCTATAAAATTTCTAAGCTCATAGCTACCCTTTATATCCTCTTTTTCAAAATATGACAAGACCTCTATCTCTCCACTATGCAGCAACTTATCAAACTGTTAAGCGATAGAAGTTAGATGCATCAGTATAGCGGCTCTTGAATTTTGCTCATCTTCTAAAGCTTTATATATACTACCTTTATCAACTACGATATTTTCTATAAATTCTATCTTTTTACTGA
>Ga0256840_1001247_pt1 | contig 24400 bp, 21 predicted proteins | sample 355202metaG_FD_185969 | JGI IMG/M metagenome (GOLD analysis project Ga0256840, IMG submission 185969) | Hydrothermal vent microbial communities from Mid Atlantic Ridge, Atlantic Ocean - 355-202 | ecosystem: Environmental > Aquatic > Marine > Hydrothermal vents | place: Atlantic Ocean: Mid...
CAGCCCATCAAATTGAATATTGTCTTTACGGGTAATGGCTTTAAATTTTCGTCTGGCGCGTTTGCGTAAAGCAAAATAATCGGCGAACCATATAGCAAACTCATCCACTGATTTGCTTGCAATATTAACCAATTCAACGGTTAGGTCATTACCGTCTGAGCGCTCACGAATACGCTCTAAACGCTCTCGCATGGTGTTGATTAATGAATAACGACGTTTTTCGTTTTCTAGTAAATCATCTTGAATGTAGGGATTGCGCTTTACAATCCAAATATCCCCAAGAACCTCCAGCAGCATGTGCGCTGATAACCCCGTGGTACGTTTTTCACGTAACGTTTCAAGAATCTCCCACGCGCGCTGATCCAATATGCGCAGGATAATTTCTTTATCCGAGAAAGAGGTATAGTTATAGGGAATTTCCCGATAGGGTTGCATGGGTTTCATTTTACTTCTGACTATTAAAGGTTTTGGCTTGAGATCATTTCACAGTTTAACAGAAAGTTGAGGGTAGCATATTTTACCTTTCAATCATTGATGATTCTCATTTCAGGCTCTCATTCGTGGTTTCTTACTGATTAGAGACCTTGCACGACTCGGATGATGATGTAAATATGACTAAAATTTCACTGCTTTTCGTTAGAGAACTTGCTAATAACCTGTTACTGGCTTCATTTCCCGTTTAATCAGTGGAATGTTACCCTATATTTCTTTCGCCACCGACTCGTGCAAAAGTCTCTAATAATCAAAAGGTTTTTTTCGTGAATGATAGATTCGCATAAGATAATGATACAAAGGCCAAATCAACAAACTTACAATAACCGGAGACCAGTAGACCCAACCTTGTGGAGCATTGCCTGTGACACCTAGAATCCACAAATTCACCAACATGTAAGTACCCAGCACTAAAAATAAAATTAAAAACTGCTGGAAAATATTATCAACCACTAAGCGGGTACGCATCCGCATGCTCATAAATACCACAATGGTAAAGCCCAAGGCATGTTGCCCTATGATAGACCCATATAAAGCATCCACTAATAAACCCGCTACCCAAGCAACAATAAAGCTCATTCGATTAGGTGCAACCAAGCTCCAATGAACCAGGGTTAGCGCCACCCACTCAGGGCGATACAGCAACCATTCTTCTCGCATAGGTATCATAGTAAGCATGAGTGCTACTATTATTGAGAGCAGTACCGCTCCGGTAAACCTTGGCATCACACTGCCCATTATTTTTTACTCTTTTTTGCTTTTTCTTTAATAGCTTTATCTTGCTTCTTTAGTGGCTTATGTCTCTCAGACTTAAACAACGCTTGCCGCGCATAATCGGCGCGCCAAATTAGCAATATTTCACGTGTTTTATTAAAATCGGCCAATGAGTTGGCGTACACATTCATAAAAGAATCACCCGGGTTATAACCCACTTTTCTAACCTGAGCGACCGGAAAATCTGGGGGAAATAACTGACCTAGCCCCGAGCTTACAAAAACATCTCCCACTTGCACATCAACACTAGCTTCCACATGTTTAAGCTCAATTTGATTCAGTTTACCTGTTCCTGTTGCTAGCGCGCTCAAGCCGGTTCGTACGTTTCGCACTGGAATTGCGTGTTTAATATCCGTTAATTGAATAATAACCGCAGAGGTTGGACTGACACTTTTGACTTGCCCGTAGATATTTTCCCCAGCTAGAGCAACCTGTCCTACGAAAATACCTGAGTTTGTTCCTTTATTGATGGTAACGTTTTTACTGAATGGATTGGATGAAACAGATAAAATCTCTGCCAGCATAAAACGCTCACTCACTGCTGTAGTAGCGTTTAACTGCGCACGTAAGCGTTCATTTTCTCGCTGAATCGAAATATATTTTTGATCTTTAGCTGCATAAATATTGATATAAGTACTTAGCTCTCGGTTTTTATTCGACAAGGTTTGATGATCGCTAAAAAACTCCGTCAAGGTTTTTACTGCTTGTGAAGGCGTATCTACCACGACTTGCAGTGGGTAGAGTGCCACTTGCAATGCTGTACGCACTGGCAATAGCTTCTCTTTACGGTAATCAAGCACCATAAACAAGCCAGACAATACGGCTAAAATAATAAACTTAACCAAGTATTGTTGCTGTTTACTGTTGTCTCTATCTAGATTATAGATCGTAAACTCCCTTTACTTTCTGTCGCCTTACTTTCTCGTTAGTTTTAAACGAGAGAAAGATTACTCAGATGCCCAGAAATCAAAGCCATCATCATCCAGCATTTCAAGAATACGACCACCACCACGCGCCACACAGGTCAGGGGATCATCAGCTACCACCACAGGAATCCCTGTTTCTTCCATTAACAAACGATCAAGATCTCGTAACAAAGCGCCACCACCGGTTAATACGATTCCACGGTCAGCGACATCAGCACCTAGCTCTGGTGGTGTTTGTTCAAGTGCTGTTTTTACGGCACTTACAATACCAAACAACGGTTCTTGCAATGCCTCTAAAATCTCATTACTGGTTAAGGTAAAACTGCGTGGTACACCTTCTGAAAGATTACGACCTTTAACTTCAAGCTCAAGCAGCTCTTTACCTGGGTATGCTGAACCAATCGTGCATTTAACATGTTCTGCCGTTGCCTCGCCAATCAACATTCCGTAGTTGCGACGAACATAGCTAATGATCGCATCATCAAGACGGTCACCACCAATACGCACCGATGCAGAATACACAATGCCACGTAATGACATAATAGCAACTTCGGACGTGCCACCACCGATATCTAACACCATTGATCCAACCGCTTCATCAATCGGCACGCCTGCACCGATTGCCGCGGCCATCGGCTCTTCAACTAAGTAAACTTTTCTCGCACCAGCACCCATTGCAGAGTCTTTTATTGCACGACGCTCGACTTGAGTAGCTCCACAAGGCACACAGATAACGACACGTGGGCGCGGGCCAAATATTTTCTTAGTTGCCACTTTATTAATAAAGTGCTGAAGCATTTTTTCAGTATAGGTAAAGTCAGCGATTACGCCGTCTTTCATAGGACGAATGGCGGTGATATTTTCAGGGGTACGACCGAGCATCTTTTTTGCCTCGACTCCCACTGCTTCTATTTTTTTAGGTCCGCCAGGCCCTTGATTTTGACGAATTGCCACAACTGATGGCTCATCGAGTACAATGCCCTTGCCACGCATATAAATGATGGTGTTGGCGGTTCCTAGATCAATAGAAATGTCATTTGAAAACATGCCGAATAATGCTTTAAACATAGTTTTTATCCAATTATTTTAGTTTTTAAAGAAGCCCTTTCTTTAAATTTCTTGGTGCTAAATGGAGTTTATTTTAAGTATACTTCATTCTACCAGAAATAAGCCCCAATTGCGTATTCCCTAAACGCTGTAATGTAGCAATCACGCGCACTTAGAGCAAGTAAAGCGATGATATTTTTAAGCAATAAATAACTTGTATGCCACATTACTGCACATCCTAATTAAAGGTTACAGCACACCATTATAAAACACCTAAATTGAACCTAAAGTTAACGGTTTAATTGAATGATTCATTATACTGCTTTAGACTCACTCTCTTACTCTTATCCAGCCATCTTTTTATGAAAGTTCTGATTGTTTTTACGCACCCCAACGCGAATAGTTTTAACCATGCTTTACTAGAAAATATCCAAGCCGGTTTGGAAAGTAGCGGTAACGAAGTACTGGTAAAAGACCTTTATCAAGAAGGCTTCAATCCTATCCTTAGTGCTGCTGAACTTGCCGAGCTTCATAAAGGAAAAATACCACATCGAATCGCCATAGAACAAAAGCAACTTTTGTGGGCTGATAGTTTAGTCTTTATTTATCCATTATGGTGGTTTGATCGCCCAGCTATTTTAAAGGGCTGGTTTGACGTAGTCTTAACTAATGGCCTGGCGTTTGAATATTCTAGCGAAGGTGTGAAAGGCTTACTCAAGCATAAAAAAGCCAAAGTCATTATTACAGCGGGAGGTTCTAAACAGTATTTTATTGATAATGATGCGCTGCAATTAATCCACCGGCCTGTCACTGACGGTACTTTATCTTTTTGTGGCATCAAAGATGTATCACATAAAATCTATTATGATATTGCTAATTTAAGTGATAATGAGCGGCTTGCTATTTTAGAGGAAACGAAACATTCTGGGCAGAATTTTTAATTTTATGACACTGCTTAATTACAAATTATTTCTACCCGATAACACGCAAGCTAAAAATGAAACACCCCTTATAATTCTACACGGCTTACTTGGCGCAATGGATAATTGGCGGTCACAAGCTAAAAAGCTTGCTGAGTTTCGCCCTGTTTACACTTTAGACTTACGCAATCATGGCAATTCACCACACTTAAAAGGTATGAGTTACCGCGAAATGTACGAAGATGTTTTGCAAGTAGCTGAGCATGAAAGCTTAAATTCATTTCACTTGCTAGGACATTCAATGGGTGGCAAAGTCGCCATGCAGTTAGCGCTTGCCAAGCCATCACTCGTGAAAAGTTTAACGGTGGTCGATATTGCGCCTAAGCCCTACCCGCTTTGGCACCAAAAAACCTTACAGGGCGTACTTTCCGTACCTTTAGAGGATCTATCTAGCCGCCAAGAAATTGATGAATACTTAACACCATGGATAGAGGATGCAGCTGAGCGCACCTTTATGCTCAAAAACTTGAAGCGAAAAGAAGGTGGCAAAGGTTTTGTATGGCGCTGTAATCTTCCTGAAATTAGTCGAGGTTATTTGAAAATAGCCGGCTTTACCACCGCACTATCAACTTACCCCGAAAAATGCCTGTTTTTAAAAGGTGATTTATCCCATTATGTGCAGGAATCTGATACGCCTTTAATTCACTCATTGTTCCCTAAAGCAAAAATTATTGGCTTGAAAAAAAGCGCACATCTACCTCACTTTCAAGAGCCAGAAGCTTTTTTTGAAACCTTAAACCCCTTTTTAGAGTCTATTGCTTAAATCCGTGACTTCAAAGCGGATAGAAGGGCTAAGATATTGGTTAAGCGGGCATTTTTTTAAACCCGTGATGAATCAATAGCTTGCGTACTGTACCGTAGTGAAGTCACTGATTCAGGTATTGTTTAGCTTCTTGCAATTCCGATTAGCAAGTCCATCACATTCGTACCGGTAGCACCTGTAATAACTAATTCGTCAGTTTGACTAAAATAACCATACGAGTCGGCTCTGCGTAAAAACCCACCCGCTTCAAGCCTTAATTTTTCACCCTTCTTTATCGTTTGATTATCCACCATAGCTCCAGTCGCATTGGTCACACCATCTGAGCCATCAGTTCCCGCGGACAACAAAGTAATTTCTTGCTCGCCTTGCATCGCGATCGCTGCAGAAAGTGCAAGGTGCTGGTTGCGTCCTCCCTTACCCGCATTTTTGGGAAGATTTACTGTTGTTTCCCCTCCCCAGATGAATAGTGTATCAGGAGAGGACTTAAGTGTTTTAACACCTGTTTTTGCTACCATAGAAGCCTCGCCATCCATGAAGTCAGTCACGATACTTATAGGATACCCAAGCTCTTTAGCACGCTTTCCAGCAGCCTTTTTTGCGATATTCAGTGAAGCAATTATTTCCCAATCAAAGAGTTTTTTATCAGCATTGCTAACTGTAAAAGGTATTTTATCGCTCCAGCGTTTAGGTAAATTTAACGGCAGCGCTTGATGACCTCCATGAAACAATAGCCCTGATCCAATATCCACAGGATCATCGTTAGGTACATCAGAAATGATTAAACAACTAACTTCTCGCTCATCAAGATACGCCCACAAACCACCACCTTTAATTTTTGACACACGGCGACGTATTGCATTAATCTCGTTGATAGGGAAAGCGTTAGCTAATAAATAATCAGTTAGCTCTTTCAGCTCAGCTAAACTCCAACCATCCCTTAGCACCTCAACGAGTGATGATGCGCCTCCTGAGATTAGAACTAAGCAAGGCTCCTTAGCGGGAAGCTTACTTAGATAATCAACCAGCTTCTTTCCCGCATCAAGGCTTGCTTGGTTAGGTATAGGATGATCAGACTCTACACATTCAATATGGGATTTCCTTTGTGATTGAGCAGAAATATGACCATGCTTACTAATTAACAAGGCGCTTATGATTCTATTTTCAGGAACACCTTGCAACATTGAGTCTGCCGCTTTACCAATAGCAACTACGTGAAAATTAACACCCAAGAAAAACTCTTTCTGGAATGCTTTTTTGACAACGACACTGCCCTTTACTGCTTCAAGCCCCGCTTGAAATATTGCCATTAGGTCTTTATGCGTATTTTTCATAGAGGTGTTTTAGTTAACTTTTAGTTGATCAAGCGTCAGCTCTTCTTTATCAAGCAATTCATCTAAGCGACGTTTTTGTATGCAAATATCCAAAAGGTACTCACCTTTTTCTGATATTTTTTCTTCAACAATCGCCTCATCTTCATAAAACTGCGCACGCAATCTTGCCAGTGCAGGGTGTAGACGAAGCCTGCCTTTAAAGACATTTTTTGAGAATACTTCAGCAAGCCTTTCTAATAACTCAGGTATACCTTCAGCCGTAACCGCTGACAACCACACTCGTGATGGCAAGCCGCTGTGTGCTTCTTCAAAATGTGCCACTTGCTCAGTGAGATCAATCTTATTCATTACTTCAAGCTGCGGCACTTTATCCGCACCTAACTCATGAATCACATTATTCACTTGCTCACGATAGTAATCACGTTGTTCGTCGTTACTATCAATTACATGTAAGATTAAATCTGCTTCAATCGTTTCTTGTAATGTAGCACGAAAAGCCGCGACTAAATCATGTGGCAAGTCTCGAATAAAGCCTACAGTGTCCGCCAAGACAATGGCTTGCTGATCTGGCAAATTTACCCGTCGCAGGGTTGGATCAAGAGTCGCAAACAGTTGATCTGCCGCATACACCGCTGAGCCGGTAACCTTATTAAATAGGGTTGATTTACCCGCATTGGTATAACCGACTAGTGAAACCGTAGGAATCTCCGTTTTTTGACGAAGCTGACGACCCTGCTCGCGTTGTTTGCTTACTTTTTCTAGACGTTTATTGATTTGTTTGATCCGCACAGAAAGCAAACGACGGTCTGTTTCTAACTGCGTTTCACCTGGCCCACGCATACCGATACCGCCTTTTTGACGTTCCAAGTGCGTCCAACCACGTACCAAACGAGTTGACATATGCTTAAGCTGAGCCAGCTCTACTTGAAGCTTACCTTCATGAGATTGCGCACGTTGTGCGAAAATATCAAGAATCAGTGCGGTACGATCAAGTACACGACATTCAATAAAACGTTCTAAATTTCGTTCTTGTGCGGGAGACAAGGCGTGATCAAAAATAACTACATCCGCTTCGGACTGAATCACCGCTGTTTTGATTTCTTCTGCTTTGCCAGAACCGACAAACAAACGCGAATCGGGAGAGTATCGCGAGCCTGTAATTAGGCTTGAATCTTGCGCACCTGCAGAGCGAACCAGCTCTTTGAACTCTTGTTCGTCTTGTTGTGCAGAGGTTAATTTAGAATTTTTGCCAAAGTTAATCTGTACCAAAATGGCACGCTCAATCAGGGCTTCACCCTGACTGAGTTTGTCAAATAATTCCAATTAGTTTACCTCTTTAGCGGTAGAGGTTTTGACTAGCGTTTTTTTAATCTTCGTCTTCAATCGTTAGCTTAATAGGACGAGCTGGGACGATGGTTGAGATAGCGTGTTTGTAAACGAGTTGGCTAACAGTACTGCCAAGTAATACAACAAACTGATCGAAAGACTCAACGTGGCCTTGTAATTTAATTCCATTCACTAGGTAGATCGCAACGGGAATGCGCTCTTTTCTTAAAGCGTTTAGGAAGGGTTCTTGTAACATATGCCCTTTTGACATGGTGTACTCCTGATTATTATTGGGTTGTGGTTATTAATATATTATATTTCATCGAGTTGAAAATAACCTCTTGGTCATTCGGGGTAACAACTCTACTGCATTCCCTGCAGTGCAAGGAATAATAACAGGTTTAAGCTAAAAGTAAAAAAGCAATTGCTGACTAATTGCCCAACGGTAGGTTTCTATAGAAGTTTTACCTAATCTTATGATCGACGGCATCTTAAGCCACATTTTACACCCAGCATGTATTCAGAATGCTGAACTTGTTTGTTCTAAAAACCGCTTTACATCACTCACAACCGTTTCTATCTTGTAATTCTGAGCCCCATATTTGGTGATATTAGGCTCTGAACGCATCCAAGTCATTTGTCTTTTGGCTAGCTGACGCGTGGCAATAACCGCTCTTTCGATCATTTCATCTTTATCCAATTTACCTTCTAAGTAATCCCATACTTGACGGTAACCGACCGCGCGTATGGCGGGTAAATCCGCGCTTAAATCACCACGAGCGTGTAAGGATTTTACTTCATCAATAAAGCCTTTTTCTATCATTAACTTAAATCGAATTTCTGCTAAGTCTCGTATCCATTCTCTACTTTCAGGAATAAGAGCAATTTTTAACAGACGATAGGGGAACGCATCAAGACTTGCTTTTTTGAATAGTTCAGTAAGTGGTTCGCCGGTAATTTCATAAACCTCCAACGCACGCTGAATACGCTGCTGGTCATTTGGATGAATTCGTGCTCCTGATTCTGGGTCAATACCGAGAAGCCTTTGATGTAAAACATCCCAACCTTTTTCAGTGGCTTCATCACTCAAACGTTTTCGTATTTCAGGATTTGCAGTGGGTAGCTTGGCAAGGCCATTTTCCAAGGCGCGAAAGTACAACATAGTACCGCCTACCAATACAGGAATTTTGCCTTTCTCGGTAATTTCTTGCATTTCGCACAGTGCATCTTTGCGAAATTCTGCGGCCGAATACGACTGAGAGGGATCAAGAAAGCTGATTAAACGATGCGGTGCTTGTTCGAGCTCCATTGCTGTTGGTTTCGCAGTACCAATGTCCATGTCTTTGTAGACTAAGGCTGAGTCTACACTGATGAGCTCAAGTGGAAAGTGCTTCTGTAGTTTCATTGCGAGACCCGTTTTACCGGATGCCGTCGGACCAATGATAAAAATTGCGGGGGGCAAGCTCATCATGCTAACCAATTGTTAAAACGCTATTACACCGTATTTAGTCACTAAAAGCTTCACTTTTTAACCATTTCAGCATATCTCGCTTTATATTGATCGGCCATAACTGGCAGTGAGAAATATGCTTCTGTATGCTCTTGAGATTGCTTTCCAAGCTTGATTCTTAACTCTTCCGAATCAATCAACTCCTCCAAATGCTTCTGTAAAGTATCTTCGTTCTCACCAACAAAGCCCGTTTCTCCGTGCTGAACCACTTCATCGTTGCCAGGGATTTTTGTCACAACGGCTGGAATACCCGAAGCTTGCGCCTCAAGCAAAGCAAGTGATAGGCCTTCATAGGCTGACGTTTGAAAATAAATATCTAACGATGGTACTAACGCTAACGCATCTTTCCTGTCTAGCATTCCGGTTACCTTTACACCTGCTGACTCTAAATTATCAACATCGTCTTTCTCGCCACCGCCAATCCATACAAATTCGACATCATCGCGTTTAGCATTTACTTTTCGTGCAACATCAGCAAATACCCACGGTGCTTTTTGTAATGATATTCGACCGACAACACCAACTTTAACTTTTTGATTCTTTTGACTGTAGTCTTTGGGGGTTAGTTGTGCTGTATCAATGCCGTTACTGATGCGAATCAAACGTTTTGAGTTACCTTTTGTAATGTCTTTAAGAATGATTTCGTATTCTTCTTTACCACAAGCGACGATGGTTCCGCCTAGCCAGTAGCCAACATGCTCTAAAGCTTTATATAAGCCACGCTTGAGAGGAGCTTCTATCAACGGATAGTGAATTGCGTGTGAGGTATAAAGTAGGCGATGATTTTTACGCAACACGAAACCAGCCGCTCGCGCAAGAAAGCCACCAATTGATGAATGAGTATGGATAATATCTGGTTGTAACCGTTTTAGATTTTTAATCAAACCCATCAATGCTTTACCATTTTGTACGGGGTCAATGCCTCGGCTCATCTGCACATGCACTAGCTCAACTTTGTCATCAAACATATCACGCCAATTAGGTGGTGTATGCTCACGAATGGAATAAATGACAGTCACTTTATAGCCGTCATTAACTAGGCGGTTCGCCATATCGACCACCCAGACAAACACGCCATGCTCCATAGGTTCTATTATATGTACGATATGCATTTTATGACTTCTCTCTTGCTTTTAGTTTATTAGTTAGTCGTTCTTTAAATGAAAGTGTTTGTTCTTGTAGTGATTTTGCGATATTAAAAACATAAAATCGTAGTGGTGCTGACGACCAATAAAGGCGGAACATTGTTTCATGCTCTGCCGCATATTGCTCTTTTTTATAAGAGTCTGCGGAGGGTTCATACATAAAATCAAAGAGCATATTTTGCGTAACCACCTCTCCTATTTCATTACACACTAGCAAAAATAAAGGTGAGTAACGATTTGCATAATTACTATGAAAACCACTTTGGTAATAGTGCCATTGCCCCTTATCTGTAAAGACATAGTATGTAGCAAGTGCTTTATCATCTAAGTAAAGTGTTTTAATCAATGCTTTATTTTGGGGATGTAGTCGTTTTAAGACCCTATGATGGAAGTTTGAAAACTTTTCTGAATCAAACGCACAGTAACCTATCCTATCTCGGATTCGCTCACAGTGCATATCAGACACGCGTGATAACGCTTTTTCATGAGATTCACCCGACTTTGTGTCAACCGTTTTTACTGATCCATCACGCTCTAAAACACGTGTTTTTTTATCATACATCTTACGCCAGCGGTTACCCATTTGAGATTTATACTCATCAAAGTTATTCTTAGGACCAATATAAAATCGCACGCCATCTTGAATTTTTTTAATAGCTACTTCGTTTGAGCCTGTAAAACATTGAAAGATTAACGCATCTTTTAATAAATACTCAAAATCAGCAAAATCCCACTCCTTTTTATGCGCTATTAAATAGGTAGAAACAGCATCAATCATCAAGGATTCTCGTCCTGATTGGACAATTAAATCAAGAAACTCACTGGTTACTTTCTCTTCTTTCTTATTCCCGCTGGCTATAAACTGAAGGGTTCGTCCCTGAATTAGAGCCTTCGGATAGTGGCTATAAATATGGAACGGAGCAATACCAATAAGCGTCTCATTTTCATAAAGACACAAAATGAAAAGCTTTCTTGATAACTCTTCATGAAAGACCTCCCACCATGTAAACATCCAATCCCAGCTGGAAAAAATAGTCGCTTGCTCACTCTTTTCGTAAAGTGCATTCCATTCCTTTTCCAAAGATTTAAATCCTTCGAAAGTATCAACTTTAACTAACTTTGTTTCAGGCTTCACTTTAAAAGACCGCCCGTATCAAGAATGACATCGATAACCGTATATTTACTATCAAAGTTTAAAGTATGCAAGCCAATCAATGACTTATCCCAATCCGGCTTGCGCTTACTTAGGATAACTTCTTCATAATGCTCTTTGTTTAGAGTGATGATTTCACAAACATTAATTCCAGCGCCATAGGAGCCAGCACAATCTTGCGAAGGTCGGTACAAGCGACCCTCTTCTTTAAAAATTTTACCTGCGGGGCGCGCGCTGGATGCAAAGGTATTAATTGGGTTTGCCGGATGTGGCGTCCAATCCTGACTTAGTGGCGAGTCTGCATAGAACACATGTAGCTCTTCAGTTGTTGCGCATTTTTCAGTTTCAGATACGGTTGCAAATAGCCACCAGACCCCGTCATGCTCAATAAATGTTGAGTCGAATGCACGAATTCCGTCCATTAAGTTATATTGAAACTCCCACTTATAGGGAAAGGAACTTGCTTTATACAGTTGAATACATTGATAACCACCTGTTTCAGGTACCATATACATCTGATTTTCATATTCAAAAACATTCGGATACGAGAAATGATAAGGTCGCTCTAGAATTTTTACAACCTCACCAAAGGTTCCATCATCATGTACTTCCATACAACTCAGATGACCTAAGTCTCGCTCAAAAGGGAAAACCTCAAAAAATAAATAGTGCTTTTCTTGATGCTCGATTAAAAAAGGATCTGCCCAAAATTCACTTTTTGGAGGCATGATTCTTTCAAAGGTCTCGAAGGCCATATTTGGTGTATTAACCGTTTCATTGCTAGCCAACATCATGATCCACTGCTCACCTTCCGTGAACCGGTACCATAATCTATAAGCGACTCTCGCTGTAAATTTACTAAATAGTTTTAATTGCTCGCCCACACTTAAATCAGTATCGCGCGTATTTTCTATACTTAAAACGGCAGGATTATTTACCGATTTATTCAAATAGTGTGGGTATTTATGTAAAACATGTGGCAAAAACAACGCTGTTTTATGCAAAATGGTTTCAAAGGTTCTACAAAGTGATGCGGATTCTAGGCTATGCTCCGCCTCATACAGTACGAGGTTATCCTGATTTGTAGCTGTTTCAAGTTGAATACCCGTGTGGACAACTTTTTGGTTATTAGTAAACTCCAACAGCCCTATTAACAATGAGTCAAGCTTACGAAGCTTACTGAAGAAGAGTGATAGAACCTGCGTGTCTTCTACCTCATATAAACAAGACGGTAATGTTTGCTCTGTTAAATTAATAATCAAGCATTGAACCTGCTTATCACTAACAAAATTTCTAGTGATAAATGATTCATCACAAAGGCTTGCTTTAGATAACTTATAAATCGTGTTATTACTGAGGCTTTCTAATGGTTTCTTTTCTAATGATTTCGTTTGACAGCCAGCTAAACGCTTATCTAATTTATAAGCCAACTTAAGCAGAAAAGGCAATGAAGTTTGCTTGCTTCCAACAAAAGTATTTTCAAGCACACTGAACTTTACATCTAACGATGGCTGTTGCGCCAAAATAGACGATATCATTTCATACTGCCACAGGTATATTGAATCTGTATTAGTAATAAAATGTAATTTTATATTATTGTTATTATTGATCATTTTTAAAATAGACTAAGCATCTATTCTGGCAGTTTAATTCTCTATAATTGTACAGCTTTTAAGCAGATTTTGTAGTTCTTTCCTGACAGAAGGAAACCCCAGAAAATACAAACATTTTTCTCATCTCTGCACTAAAACTACACGGTGCAATAACACTAATGCCTTTCACTTCAAACTGCCGAAGTAATTGACTAAGCGCACGTTGTCTACTTTCATCAGATTCAATTTCTTTTACCCAGTTTAGCGATAAACGAATAAAATCTGGCTTTATATGCCGTATAACTTTAACGACATTTGATTTGACCGTAAAGTCACTCAAAGCAATCTTACACTGCTGATCTTTTAATGATTTCACAAATCCCAAAATTAATTTAAGTTCTTTTAAATCCAGCTCTGAAGGAATCATTATTGTCAAATCTCTAGACTTTATACCTAAAGACTTTAAGCGTTCCAATATCCATCGGGTAAAATCTTGATCAACAATTGACTCACTACTTAAGGTGATAAAATAGTTATTATTCAGTCCGCTTTTTTTCGATAATAGCTGAATTAAACGTGCTACCTTCACCTTATCCCAAAATATGCGGCGCCTTCCATCACTGTTATTCTCGGGTGATGAAAATAACAAATCATCAACGCCCTTCATTTGTGCAATTGGCACCTTTAAAGAAAGTATATAATGAGCGTGATAAGGATCCTTTTTATTGTACTGACTTGCTAAAGATACCAACTTATGCGCTGAAAGCCTGGCTTCTTGTCTTTTTACAATGCCCTTCAGAATCAGTTTCACATCAGCTTTTTCCTTTTTATTAATCAAGTCTTTATTTAGCTCATCAAAAGGATTCTTTCTCCCCGTTATTTCGTTAGCCGTAGTTAATTGAAACGTCTCTTTTCTTAGATTATTTATTCTATCGTTCTCAGTAGTAGATTGATCAATTTTGTGAACCCATAACTGCCAACATTTTTTCCCCTTATAAACTGATGGTATGGCATGTAAATTAACCCTGAAAGAACTCTGTTTTAAACTCTTCATCGTCAGTAAAAGGGTATGAGAAAGCTTATGATGTTTGCTTTGAAACTTTAGAAATGCTTGAAAAACCCCTGCTTCGTCACTTTCAATGAGGTCTGTAGGCCGTACCTTATGTAAAGAATGAAGTGAGTCGATACCAAAAAGTGCTAAGTAAGTTGTATTCGCATAAGCATGTGCATTCGTTGAGATATAAGCTACGGCTTCAGAACTCGAATCAATCAACCAAGTATTTCGTTGTTCAGCAGTCGCTAATAAATTTTTACACCGCTTAAAATGCTGATTACTTTTACTTGCCTGAATAATATTCAGTAGGTCTACAGCGATTATATCCTCAATATTTTTTACATTTAACTTTGCAAAGCCTACCCCCCTAAATAAGGGTTTTAAGGGCGTTGAGGCCGTTTTTTGAGTGATAATCACAACGGCTGTGTTGGGGGTGTACTGTCGAATTAAATCGGCAATGAAATTTAAAGGCGGATGCGCGTCATCAGACACAAAAATTATATTAATACCACTTATAACTTTAAATGCCTTTTCAATATGCTTTTTATTACTAACAACATGGGTTAGTTGGATTATTTCATCCTGCTCGGCTAGGTCTTTGAGTAATTGAGCAAAGTTTGTAGATTTCCCTACAATCAAATATTGAAGTTTCTGATTTTTCATACAGAAACAATACGTTAACTAGTTTTTGATTACAGTAAAATACCTGACTACCGTTCAAAAGCAAGGGATGACTGGAACAGGACGCATGCTCACTGGTTCTCTCTATCTACTTATAAGCGAAATAATTGTTACTTATTCTTTTTCGTATTAAGATCAATTACATTGGATCCTTCTTCGCCAGACAATTTTTCAGAAGACTCTTTCCATGGCGTATAACCATCTACAATCGTCGTCAGTGATTTTTTAATCGCTTCTTTTTCAGCACCACTTAAAGTGACCTTCAAAGCATCCAATAAACTTTGAAGCTCCGACATCTCTAAAAACTCTTCACTGGCTTGCATAATACGACTGTGCCTTGTTCCTTTAACATTATCACCAATCAAAAGCTCTTCATAAAGCTTTTCACCAGGTCTTAAACCACTATATGCTAACTCTATATCGCCGTTTAAATTATGTTCATCTCGAAGCTCTAAGCCCGATAAGCTAATCATCTTTTTAGCAAGATCGACAATTTTTACCGAATCACCCATATCCAAGACAAATACATTACCGCCTTCGGCCATTGCGCCCGCCTGTATAACCAGCTGTACCGCTTCAGGTATTGACATAAAGTAACGAGTAATGTCTTTATGCGTAATAGTAATTGGCCCTCCTTCGGCAATCTGTTGTCTAAACTTAGGCACAACGGAACCTGATGAACCTAAGACATTACCAAAGCGCACCATCGAAAACTTAGTTTGACAGTCTTTCGTCGCTGCCAAAGCTTGTAAGGTCATTTCTGCAACACGCTTCGAACAACCCATAATATTAGTAGGGCGAACCGCTTTATCAGTCGAGATTAGAATAAATGTTTCAACCTTAGATTCTAGCGCTTTTTCAGCTAATGCCTTAGTTCCAAAAATATTGTTATTCAATCCTGCGACTGGGTTTTCTTCAACCAACGGAACATGCTTGTATGCTGCAGCATGATAAATTGTTTGTACTTTATTATTTGCAAAAACACCATCGAGTAACTTTTTATCGCCACATGATCCAAGAATACGTTCGATTTCAACGTCAAAATCAAGCTCACGCATCACATCACTCAGTTCTTGGTCTATTTGATACAGCGCAAACTCACTAAGTTCGACCAGTACTAGTTTTATGGGCTTTAATCTTAGTGCTTGACGGCAAAGCTCCGAACCAATCGAGCCACCTGCACCAGTAATTAAGACTAACTTATCAGTAATATTGGCAGGGAGTAGTTCAGGGTCAGGATTAATAGGCTCGCGCCCGAGTAAATCATCAATATCAATATCTTTAATATCCGACACACTAAGTTTACCGCTCGCAAAATCACCAATATTTGGAATAATACGAACTTTTACAGGAAACGGCTCTAATCGCTCAATAATAAACTGGCGCTGCATTCGGGTGATTTTCGGCATTGCAAGAATCACTTCAGTATCCTCTGCCTCTGCCATTAAAACGGGCGCTACCTTATCGAAGATGGAAACTGTAACGCCTTGCACCGTCCAACCTTTTAGCGATTGGTCGTCATCAATAAAACCTTCAACAAAATAACCTGCTTCATTGCTTAACAATGCGGCTAATTTTGTACCAGCTTCTCCCGCGCCATAAATATAAACTTTCTTTCTTTCTGTTGTAATTTTAGGTGCGCCATAAAGCCACTTTTGTACTTGCAAACGACTACCGGCAATTAAAGAGAAAGAGCCTAGCCAATATAATAAGACACCTGACTTAGTTAAATCTAACAAGCCCGAAAACTTAACAATGGTCGCCCAAACCAACGTTGATATCAGCGTTGACAAAAGGATGGTTGAAATGGTTTGGTTTTTTAAATAGCGTAATACCGCCTTATAAATACCAAACTTAAAGAAAATAGGTAGCGTTACCATTAACATAAGAGGGAAGACTAGCCACTCACTACCAACAGGGGATAAAAGTTGGTTTTTACCTAATGATAAAGCAATCCATAAAACACCCAGCAATAATATTGAGTCAATCAGTATTATAATAAGACGTTTCTGCCTTCTAGTGCGTGTTAGCAGATATTGTTTAATTTGATTTATCATAGTAAAGCTTTATGCCACGATTGCAGAAACAGTTTTTAAAATTAATTTAAAATCTACCCACAATGATCGTGTTTTTACATACTCCATGCTGTAGCCTAATTTTATAGGCAGTACTTTATTTTTATAATCTTCAACTGGATTTTTTGAACCGCTGAGCATTTCGTTTTCATTCACAAATTCAATAGATGCGGTATCCGTTATTCCTGGATGTACGGAGAAAATAACTTTTTTAGTCTCCTCTGGATAAAACTCTACATACTCAGGTACTTCAGGGCGTGGCCCGACTAAACTCATATTACCGATTAATACATTAAGTAATTGTGGCAACTCGTCTAATTTGTATTTACGCAAAAAAGAACCTACTGGAGTAATGCGAGCATCATCACCTGTGGTTACTTTAGCACCGATTTTTTCGGCATCCACAACCATCGTGCGAAACTTTAATACCTTAAACAGCTTACCCCCCTTACCTACTCGTGTTTGCTTAAAAAATATTTCACCACCATCTTTAGATTTTATGAGAAAACCCACCACTAAAAACACAGGTGATAACACCAGTAAACCCGGTATCACAAATACCAAATCAAAAAGTCGTTTAGCCAACATTATTTTAATACTTCCTTGGAAACTTTCTTTACAGCATTGATAACATTCTGAACATCATCATCTGTCATTTTTGGGTAAATCGGCAAACTCATAGCACGATTGAATACATCCAATGCAACGGGATAATCTTCTGGCTGATAATTATAACGATCACGCCAATAAGGCTGAAGATGCAAAGGAATAAAGTGAACGGATGTACCAATATTCTCTTTAGCCATCAACTCAATAAATTTATCACGGTTAACCGTCAATTTATCAAGGTCAAGCTGCAATACATACAAATGCCACGCATGCGTATCATCAGGGCGAGCAACAGATGGAGTCATCATGGGTAAATCAGCAAAGGCTTCATTGAATTGATTCGCAATCCATTCACGACGCTGTTGAAAAGCATTCGCCTGTTTTAATTGATGAATACCGATAGAGGCTGCGACATCAGTCATATTGTACTTATAACCTGGCTCAACGACCTCATAAAACCAAGAAGGTTTGTCAGAGGTATAGCGATCAAACACATCACGATTAATGCCGTGCAAACGCATAGTTTTCATACGATCACGGTACTCTTTATTTTCTGTCGTGATCATTCCCCCCTCGCCGGTTGCGATGGTTTTAGTCACATAGAAGCTATAAACAGTAATATCCGATATTGAGCCAATGGTTGTGCCTTTATACGTTGTGGGTAAGGCATGAGCAGCATCTTCAATGACCTTAAGGTCATGTTCTTTGGCAATCGCTAAGATTTCATCCATATCGCAAGATTGACCAGCAAAATGCACGGGCATGATTGCTTTAATATTATCGTTTTCAGCAATCGCTTGACGAAGTTTTTCAGGACTCATATTAAACGTATAAGGCTCAATATCGATCAAAATAGGGTCTGCGCCCAAGTAACGAATTACCTCAGCTGTAGCGGTAAAAGTATAAGTAGTGGTAATAACCTTATCACCAGCTCCAACGCCCACTGCCTCTAACGCTAAATGCAAGCCTGAAGTTGCAGAGTTTACCGCTAGTGCATGCGATGCACCCACAAACTCAGCAAAGTCACTTTCAAACTGTACCGTTTTCTTACCGGTAGTTAACCAGCCAGAACGTAATGTATCAACAACTTCTGTAATTTCATCTTCACCGATTAAGGGCAAAGCAAATGGGAGAAAATTTTTCAATGTTTTATCATCCTTAATTGTAATATTATTTTTCTTAAAAAGTTTCAACTTTTAATAACTCGATTATTATAGCTTTAGCCGTTTCTTTCGCCGCCGATTCGTACTAAAAAGGTCTCAGCTTATAAAAACTCCCAAACTTCATCAAAAGACTCTACCGAACCTTCTTCTGCGTTTTCAGTTTCAAAATCTTCATAAGAGCAATATGAAAAGCTCCCTATTGTATCATCAACCGAAGTAATCCGAACTTGCTGTGGCTGTGAATTAATTGTCATCACAATCTCATCATCAACATGAAAAATGAAACCAGGAAAAATTAGATTACTTTCTTCTCTTGCGCCTTCAATCTTTGGTAGCACAATCCCTTCTAAAGGAAGTTTCTGGGTAATTTCACGATTTAATATTTTTTCAACTGTAACGGTTGTGGACTGTAACGATAAAATTTCTACCCCCATACGCAAACCCTTATCACTGAAGGCATCTAACCAACGGATTGCTGCAACCTGCCATGATTCTGACTCATCCTTTTCGTCTTTAATAGCAATTAATTCACCCACTCGTGCCATACTAGATTCATTCTTTATTTGACTAAAACCATAACCACCAGTACTACTATTACTAATATTCCATGTATGTAATTTGATATCACGATCTTCAGCTAAGGTATCAACTTCTGACCAAGGACTTGATACTTGCTCACCTGATGTTAAGGCTTCATAAATATTATCATCTTCCATATCTTGATTGAGTTGTTCTGAAAAAGAAGCCACTTCATTTTCTCTGATAATTTCGAGCACATCTACCATTCGTATAACTAAAGTAGCCTTTTCTTCACGCGGAAAACGTTTGTAGCGGCGATTTTTGATTGTTGTTAATGTATGAATTAACCGCATTGACAAACTATGCGTCAACATAGGCCAAGAATCATGAGTACCCAAGTCTGTTGGTGCGCTTAAGTGAGAAAACTGCTCTAACCTAGCAATAACTTTTGACAAATCAAAGACACGACTCGTCTGTGAACTGACTAAATCAGCTATTGGCATCAAAGTGGCAGGCTCATCACTATTCATCAAAGCAATATGTGCATATTTACCTTGTATTTTATCTGCATTGGAAACAATTGCACACTCCTTAAGAGTGGCCTTAAAAAATTCTCTCAAGCGCATTATCTCACCTTGACGTAAGGTATTAGGTGAAGCCAAAGCTGCCAAATTAATAAGTTTATAATGCTCCTCTATGGTGTCGGCATTATTAAAATGGGTATTGTTAGGGATTTTTTTGGTATCAAAATTATTCTCACAAGCCAATAAATAAAGATGATGAAGATCATGCCATAAATTACCCTTCGGCTTAGCATAAACTTCATAACCATTCATAAGAACTTGGCACATAATGCCCATTGCACGGCCTACTGACAACAATGCTTTCTTTTTTGATATTGACTTTTTTGTCAAAATTTCAAGTGATGATAGTTGGTAGGAACCTGCAACCTCCATGAGCAACGATTGTTTAAGCTCGAAGATTTTGCTACTTCTTTCAGGTAATGGCAATGAACGTACGAAAAAATGACGATCAAGGTTCTCTAACACCATTTGAACATAAGGTAACAACACTTCAGTAGCATCAATTCGATCTGTTGGAGAAGTCGCATCCCGATTTAAAGTAGAAACACCGACATACAAGCGTCGTGTCATTTCACCCATATCTGCCATTGGTAACGTTGCGACCCACGCTTTTGCTTTTGCAGCAGTACGTATATCAATAGAACTCATTGGATCTATAGAAGCTTGCTCTGTAGTTTTTTTCTTTTTAGAAAATAGCGCGTAAGCCATTGATAAAACCTTTTTTATTATTATTGTTGTAATACTTGTGCTTAAAATTATAGCACTGCTTTAGTCATTATTCGAGAGGTTGCTTATACCGTTTGCCCGAAACTTCCTTAACAAATCGTGGCACTAAATAGCCGGGCAACCTCTCTCTTAATTGTTGTTGAAGCCTTTTCACCTTGTCGGTGCTTACTTCAAAGTGAGCAGCTCCTTGCACCTTATCCAACTGATGCAGATAGTACGGTAAGATACCACATTCAAATAAACGCTGGCTTAACAGCACTAAATTATCTGCATCATCATTAATATTTTTTAATAACACGGATTGATTAAGTAAAACCACGCCACATCGAGAAAACTTTTGCATAATACTAGCGAACTCGCTATTCAACTCATTCGCATGATTCGCATGCAACACCATTACCACTTTTACTTTCAATTCTGACAACCATTGAATAAAGTATGCTGTCACCCTTTCCGGCAAAAATAGTGGCACACGCGTATGGAAACGTAACGTCGTAATATGTGGGATAGCAGCAAGGTCTTGGCACATTGAACGTAAACGCTCATCCGACAACATCAAAGGATCTCCACCACTCAAAATTACTTCGGTAACTGTTTTGTCGCTCTTAATACTCGCCAAGGTCTGTTGCCACTGTGCTTTATCAGGCACTGAGTTAGCGTAAGGAAAATGCCGTCGAAAACAATAACGGCAATGAACTGCACAAGCCCCCGTGGTTATTAATAACACCCTGCCTTGATATTTTTGTAATACTCCTGAAGAAACTTCCGCATTCAAGTCACCCACTGGATCAGATAAAAAACCAAATGCTTTTATAGTCTCATCTTTTAACGGCAACACTTGTCTTAATAAGGGGTCATACCAATCACCTTTTTTCATCTTAGCCACATAAGATAATGGTACTAATAATTTAAATTTTTCATTAACACTTATTTTATCTAAATATTTTTTTTCATTTAAATTCAGCAGTGCCAATAACTCTCGCGGATCTCTAACCGCTGTTGCTAATGCTGATTTCCATGCATCATTATGAAGTTCGTAAGAATCATCTTTATCTTGTAGCGTAATACCAGTTATCATAGTCGTTATACATTTGGAACATGAGATTTAAAAAGGAGTACAGCAGTGGCGACTTATAATACCAGCGAATTCAAAAGCGGGCTCAAATTTATTATGGATGGAGACCCGTACACGATTGTAGAAAATGAATTCGTCAAACCCGGTAAAGGCCAAGCGTTTAGCCGAGTACGTATTCGAAACTTAAAAACCAACCGCGTGATTGAAAAAACCTTCAAATCTGGCGAAAAGGTAGAAGCTGCCGATGTTATGGAAATTGATATGGAGTACCTTTACGAAGATGGTGAATTCTGGCACTTCATGGAACCTACTTCTTTCGAGCAACATGCTGCTGGCGAAGCTGCTGTCACCGACGTTAAATTTTGGCTAAAAGCACAAGAACAATATATCGTCACCCTATGGAATGGAGCGCCGTTAAGCATTACCCCACCCAACTTTATTGAACTTAAAATTACCGAGTGTGATCCTGGCGTACAAGGCAACACTGCGCAAGGTGCGACAAAACCAGCCATTGTTGAAACTGGAGCACAAATAAAAGTACCGTTATTTGTAGAAGAAGGTGAGGTTGTGAAAATTGATACACGAACAGGTGAATATTTATCACGCGCCAAAGAAGCTTAACTTTTCGAAGCATAAAAACAACAAGCCGAACATGAGTTGGAAACCTGCCACCGCCCATACAACTCGCCAGCTCCGCGCTCAAATGTTACATGACATTCGGGCGTTTTTTTTGCAGAAAAACGTATTAGAGGTAGAAACACCCGCTCTTTCACAAGCAGGCAATACCGACCCTTTTATAGAATCTTTCCAATTAAACCAAGAAATAGAACAAGATAACTCACCCCGTTATTTACACACCTCCCCCGAGTACGCCATGAAACGGCTACTTGCTGATAACAGTGGCGATATTTATCAAATCTGCAAGGTTTGGCGGGCAAGCGAAACAGGTCGCAACCACAACCCTGAATTTACAATGCTAGAGTGGTACCGTGTTGGCTTTCACTATCACCAGCTCATTCAAGAAGTTACCGAGTTACTTTTATCCTTATTACCTAGCGTAGAAAAAAATACGGTAATAATTGCCTATAAAACGCTCTTTATAGACACCTTTGGCATTAACCCGCATCAAACAAACCAGAGAGAACTTGCAAACTGCGTGCAAAAAAACATCAGCGGTTTAGCGACCAACAACCTTGATCAACAAGCGTTACTAGATGCCTTACTCACTCACTGCATTGAACCAGAATTTGATAAAAAATCACTCACCTTCATCATCGACTATCCCGCCGAACAATCTGCACTCGCCCAACTTCGAACAGAAAAAAACTATCAGGTAGCCGAACGCTTTGAAGTTTACCTGGGCACCAGCGAGCTAGCTAATGGTTATCAAGAAGAGATCAGCTACCAACGCAATCTGGAAATATTAGACACTGAAAATGCACACCGTAAAACGAACCAACAAACAATAGTCACTCAAGATAAACACTTTTTACACGCAATGAAGGCTGGCATGCCCGTAACCTCTGGTGTCGCAATTGGGCTAGATCGCATTCTAATGATTCTTGCTAACGTCAAAAGCATTCAAGAGGTTATAAATTTCCCGTGGGAAAGCGCTTGAAATAAAATAAAAGAAACATATATTCATACCTCAAAGTTTTTAACCTAGTGACACAATAATAGTCATGGCATAATACATGAATAATTTGTAACACTTCTTAGCAGTAGTATTTTAACGGGGAACACAATGGACTTTTTCATATCAGACGCAATGGCAGCAGGCGAAGCAGCACCACAAGGTGGCGGTTTACAGCTTATTTTTATGATTGCTTTATTCTTCGGCATCATGTATTTCATGATTATCCGTCCGCAGTCTAAAAAAGCTAAAGAGCACTCCACTATGTTAGATGCTTTAAACAAGGGTGATGAAGTAGTCACTAGCGGCGGAATCTTAGGTAAAGTTGTAAAAATGGGCGATAACTTTGTAGAGCTCAAAGTTTCAGAAAGCGCTAATGTAAAAATTCAACGCCATGCAATCACATCAGTTATGCCAAAAGGCACCATGAAGGGCATTTAATTTATCTTCGGATTAATTATAATTAAGCGCTTTTATTAAGCTCTCTTTCAGCTTCAACCAATAAACTACCAGCAATATAAAAGTAGTTAAAATTAGTTGTTTAAAAAATAAACAAAAAACAAACTGGGTTAATAATAATGAATCGTTATCCTCTCTGGAAATACCTTCTGCTCATCGCCGTCACTGTGATTGCATTGGTTTATGCACTACCAAATCTCTACCCTTCTGAACCTGCAGTACAAGTGACACCAGCTGAGAAAACCACGTTACTTGGCACTGGGACTATTGAAACCATTAAAAGCAAACTAGCCGAGGCTTCACTTTCAGCAAAATCAATTGACACAGACATCAACAGCCAAAATGCAGTATTTCACTTTGATACGCCCGACACTCAACTTGCGGCACAAGAAACGATTCGAAAGGCTTTAGGAAACGAGTACAAAACAGCACTTAACTTAGCACCAACCACACCCGAGTGGTTAACATCAATGTCTGCTAAGCCAATGAACCTAGGTTTAGATTTACGCGGCGGTGTGCACTTTTTGATGGAGGTGGATATGTCAGTCGCTATTTCCAAAGCACTGGATCGCCACAAAGATGAATTTAGAACACTGTTACGTGAGAAAAAACTCCGCTACCTCGGCATAAAAAAGTACAACAAAATACCCAATAGTCTTATTTTATTATTTAAAGATGAAACAGTGCGTAATAATGCACAAACGGCTTTAAAACGCGAATACCGTACTGATGTTGACTTTGCTAAAGCTGACACTGAAAAAGGTTTTGGTTTAACGGCAACCT
>Ga0256840_1001248_pt1 | contig 24392 bp, 20 predicted proteins | sample 355202metaG_FD_185969 | JGI IMG/M metagenome (GOLD analysis project Ga0256840, IMG submission 185969) | Hydrothermal vent microbial communities from Mid Atlantic Ridge, Atlantic Ocean - 355-202 | ecosystem: Environmental > Aquatic > Marine > Hydrothermal vents | place: Atlantic Ocean: Mid...
AAAACCACAGCAACTAAAATTGCAGTTGTATAATCTTGTACCGTAACTCCCGGAAGTAAATATGCAATTGCCAATACAGCTAATGCAGTTAGTAAAATTTTTAGAATTGTTTTCATGTTTAATATTCTTTAAGGTTCTGATTATTAATTAGTTTAAATGATTATTGCAGTTAACAATAACGGTCTTATTTCATAATCACACCTTAACTTCTGTTAAATTAAAATAACACCATCTAAACAATTTCGGCAGACAAACCCAATTGCAATAATTTACTGCATTTTGGCTTGAGTTCTTCAAAATCACCCGTTTTAACGGCACATTTACCTTTATAATGTACTAAGACTGTACATTGTTCAGCTTGGATATAATCGTGCTCGCACACATTCATTAAAGCATCGATGACATAATCAAAAGTGTGTACATCGTCGTTAAACAAAACTATTTCGTGTTGTGGTACTTCTTGTTCCAGTACATCGACATCTACTTGTTCTTGAATTTTTTCTTTTGTGCTCATAATACTAAATTCTTAAAACGTGCTTAATATACAAAAAAATAACCAATTTACTTTTTATCCTTTGCTTTTACCAAATCCATTTCTTTAATCAATCGCTTTGCTCCGGCATATTTATCGATAATAAACAAAATATAACGTACATCTACCATGATATTACGACAGATTTCGGCATCGTAATTATAATCGCTCATCGTACCTTCCCAAACACGATCAAAATTTAAACCAATTAAATTTCCGTTAGCATCTATTACCGGTGAACCGGAATTTCCGCCGGTAGTATGATTAGTTCCTAAAAAATTGACCGGCATTTTACCATTTTTGCCGTAAGGACCAAAATCCTTTTTCTCGTATAAATCGATTAATTTTTGTGGTACATCAAATTCATAATCTCCGGGAACGTATTTTTCAATAATTCCTTTTACATGCGAAATAGGTCTGTAATACACCGCATCTTTTGGCGCATACCCTTTTACTTGTCCAAAAGTTACACGTAAAGTACTGTTTGCATCCGGAAAAAAACGTTCTTCTTTAAAATTATCCATTAAAGCTTTCATATATTTTTTTTGAATGGACGCTATTTGTGATTGGAACTTAAAATAATCCGGATTTATTTTAGTATAAAAAATTTCCGCCAGAGGTTTTCCTATTTTGTAAGCCGAATCTCGCTGTAATTTATCTAAAACCTCTTGCATATTTCCTGTAAGTAATTGCTTTGCTTTATCGTAATTTATTAAAGCGGAATTGGCATAAATTTCATCTGTAATTTTATCTAAATCCAAATTTAACAACTGCTTTGGTGTGTATTTTTTTGGGTTATTTGCTAGATACATTTTCATCAATGCCTTAAATACTTCCTTATCTACATTGGCATCATAATTTTTGTAAAAACCTTTAAATTGCTTTAACAAAGCATCTCGTTTTTTATTAAAAGTTTTTTCTCCTTTACGGGAAGTATTTTCCAATTGGTACAACTTAAACGTAGCATTTAAAAGTTCTACATTGCGATACACGGTTTCAATCCAAATATCTCTTGCAAGAGCAACTTCTTCAATTTTATGATAAAGCGAATTAAATTGATTTAATAAATTTTCATTTTCGGTTCCTTTTACTTTTTGAAGAAATTTTTGTTCTAAATCGCGTTTTTTGGCAATTGCATTTGATTTTTCAATACCTTGATTTTCACCAATCCATTTTTTCCAATAATTGGCAATACTTGCAAATTTAGATGCATATTTAATTTTGATTTCTTTATCGCTTCGCATTTTTTTATCCACAATTTTTAATGCCTTATCTCTAATGGCAATTTTTGCAGGATTTAATTTATGTACAATTTGCTCTAATGCAACTGCCGGTAAATATTCGTTAGTTCTTCCGGGGAAACCGAAAACCAAGGTAAAATCACCTTCTTCTACACCATCGGTTGCAACCGGAAGGTAATAATTTGGTTTATACGGTTTATTTTTCTTATTATATTTTGCCGGACGATTATTTTTATCGGCATAAATACGAAACAAAGAAAAATCTCCGGAATGTCTTGGCCACATCCAATTGTCGGTATCGGCACCAAATTTTCCAATAGCACTTGGTGGTGCTCCTACCAAACGAATATCTTCGTATTTTTCTGTGATAAACAAAAAATATTGGTTTCCTTTATAAAAGGATTTTACTTTTACTTCTTGCCAAACTTCTTTCTTGGCATTTTGTACAATCTTATTAATGTTTTGTGAAATAATATCTTGATTTTCTTTAACCGATTTAGCATCGGAAGTACCGTTTAAAACAGCAATAGTAACATCGTCTATTCGTTTGATAAAAGTTACAAACATATCTGGATTTGGCAATTCTTCCTTCTGCTTATAAGCCCAAAAACCATCTTGCAAATAATCATGTTCTGTGGTAGAATGACTTTGAATTGCTCCGTAACCACAATGGTGGTTGGTTAATAATAAAGCTTTTTTTGAAATGATTTCGGCAGTACAACCTCCGTTAAAATGAACAATGGCATCTTTTAAACTCGGTTTATCAATAGCATAAATCGCCGAAGCCGATAAATTACTACCTAATTTTTTCATTTCTTGCTCTCTTGCTCCTTTTAATTGTGATGGCAACCACATACCTCCTTGCTGTGCAAAGAAATTAAAGGTTAAAAAGAAAAGACTGATTTTTAAGATATTTCTCATTGTAAAATTTTAATTATTCAAAATCCAAAGATACGGAATTATCGTTAGGTTTAAAGTAAGGTATTTATTAAATTTAAAATCGATTTCTTATCTAATCCTACCTGATGATATAACTCTTCGGTTGTACCGTGTTCTATAAATTGGTCTTTAATGCCCATTTTATGTATTTTAACATCTAAGTAATTATTCTCTTGCATAAAATTGGTTACTGCGTCGCCTAAACCTCCTATTTTAGAGCCGTCTTCAATGGTAATCACATTTTTAAATTGTTTACCTACTTTATGCAAAATAATTTCATCTAAGGGTTTTACAAATCGCATATCTATATGAGAAACAGTATCGGAATACTCTTTAATTTTACAAACATCAATAATAGTATTACCAATAGTACCAATGGTTAAAACAGCAATTTTATCTCCAAAAGTTAATTGTTCTGCTTTACCGATAGGCAAACTATTAAATTTTTGTTGCCACAAATCTCCTTTTAATTGGTTTTCAATTCTACCTCTTGGATAACGTATTGCAATTGGTAAATCTAAACCTTTTTGTACAGTATAGAGCATGTTTCTAAATTCAACAGCATTTATAGGCGACGCAATTATTAAATTAGGAACTAATCGTAAATACGCCAAATCAAAAACACCGTGATGTGTGGCTCCGTCTTGACCAACCAATCCGGCACGATCAATACAAAAAATAACCGGTAATTTTTGCAAGGCAACATCGTGTATGATTTGATCATACGCTCGTTGTAAAAAAGTGGAATAAATCACGCAAAAAGGCATCAATCCTTGGGTTGCCAATCCGGCAGAAAAAGTTACTGCATGTTGCTCGGCAATACCAACATCAAAAGTACGCTGAGGAAATTTATCAAACATATAAGTTAGCGAACTTCCCGTTGGCATTGCAGGAGTAATCGCTACTATTTTTTTGTTTTTTTCGGCTAATTCTACTAATGTTAAACCAAAAACATCTTGGTATTTAATTGGTAAATTTGCATTGGAATTCTTAAGTTGTTCACCGGAAATTTTATCAAATTTACCCGGAGCGTGATAGGTAACTTGATTTTCTTCCGCTTGACGTAAACCTTTTCCTTTTGTGGTAATAACATGCAAAAATTTTGGTCCTTCTATTTTTTTTAACCGCTCTAATTCTTCTATAATTTTTGGTAAATCGTGGCCGTCTATTGGACCGGAATAATTAAAGTTTAATGCCTCAAAGATATTTAGACAATGTTCGGTTTTTCCCTGCTTTACTTTGGTTAGATATTCTTTTAAAGCACCAACGTTTGGGTCAATTCCCATTTCATTATCATTTAAAATTACCAACATATTTGCATTGGTAACTCCGGCATGGTTTAACCCTTCAAAAGCCATTCCGCTTGCAATAGCAGCATCACCAATCACAGCAATGTGCTGTTTATTAAAATCACCTTTTAATTGTGAAGCAATTGCCATACCTAAAACTACCGAGATTGAAGTAGACGAATGTCCTACACCAAAAGCATCGTACTCACTTTCATTTTTTTTCGGAAAACCGGAAATACCGCCAAGTTGCCTATTGGTATGAAAAATATCTTTTCTTCCGGTTAAAATTTTATGTCCGTATGCTTGATGTCCAACATCCCAAACTAAAATATCTTTGGGCGTGTTAAATACGTAATGCAAAGCGATAGTAAGTTCAACAACGCCTAAACTCGCTCCGAGATGACCTTCTTTAGTAGCCACAATATCAATGATAAAATGCCGCAATTCTTTAGCTAATTGAGGCAACTCGGATAACGGAATTTTTTTTAAATCCGCCGGAATATTAATTTTAGATAAAACAGAATATTTCACCAAGCGAAATTACAATATTTTTTTAGGACAGAAGAATCTCTTTTAGTTTCAATTTTTAATCTTTCTATCTTTATCCTATTTTATCGTATTTTTGCATTTATGAAGAACAATCCTATTGGTGTATTTGATTCCGGTGTTGGCGGACTTTCAATTTGGAAGGAAATTATTTCACTCCTTCCAAATGAAAATACTATTTATTTAGCCGATAGTAAAAATGCTCCTTACGGTCAAAAATCAAAACATGAAATTATTGCTCTAAGCAAGAAAAATACTGAGTTTTTATTAAATAAAGGAGCAAAAATAATTGTAGTTGCATGCAATACAGCAACTACTAACGCTATTGATTATTTACGAAAAAACTACAATGTGCCTTTTATCGGAATTGAACCTGCAATAAAACCAGCTGCTTTACAATCAAAAACCAATAAAATCGGAATTTTAGCGACAAAAGGAACACTAAATAGTCAATTATTTACAGATAAAGTGCTCCGTTTTGGAAATACCGAAATTGTTGAACAAATTGGCGAAGGATTAGTGCCGTTAATTGAAGCAGGACAATTAGAATCAAAAGAGTTAGATTTATTGTTACAAAAATACTTGGATAATTTACTTCAAAAAAATATTGATCATCTTGTTTTAGGATGTAGTCATTATCCGTTTTTGGTTCCTAAAATAAAAATAATTATTGGTAACAAAATTAAGATTATTGATTCCGGCGAAGCAGTTGCAAGGCAAACAAAACACATTCTTCAAAAAAATGATTTGCTCAATTTAAGAAAAACTACTCCAAATCATTTGTTGTATAGTAATAAAAATGTTTCCTTATTAAAAAACTTTATTCCGGATTTACCGAATATTACATTAAAAGAAAAGGATTTCTAAAATAAAAAACCTCACATAAAATGTGAGGTTTAAAATATAATACTATCTTTTATTTTTTGTTGCTTTCAATAATTTTATAAGTTAGAACATCTCCTTTAGCAACCAAACCAATCAATTTTTTTGCTTTTTCTTTTGAGGAAGCAAATCCTTTTGCATAACCGTTTTCTGATTTTACTTCCCAATAATATGTTCTGTAATTTGCAGTATAAGTGTCACTTTGCAAAACGTAATAACTGGTAATTTGTTTTTGCAATACAAACTCTCCTTTACTTATTAGAGCTAATGCTTTTTGTGCATCTTCCATACTTAAAGAAGTTCCGGAAAAAGTACCGTTTTCCAACTCTAATTTCCAATCGTAAATTTTGATTACTTTGTTAGAAGCAAATTCTAAATTTAATACTGGTTTCTCATTTAATAAATTTGTAGCATTTAAATTAACCAAACCTAAAACTACTGTTACGATAATTAATACTATTTTTTTCATGACTTTAATTTTTAATTTTTAATTTTTAAAACAACTTTATCGTTGTTACACCATTATATCCGTAAACGGAATAAATTGTTACCTTTTTAAAAATTAAAGAAATAAAAAAACCTCACAAATTAATTGTGAGGTTTAACAGTGTACCAAAGGTGGGACTCGAACCCACACGTCCTTGCGAACATTGGATTTTGAATCCAACGTGTCTACCAATTCCACCACTTTGGCAAGTACTTTTAGCGTTTGCAAATATATAAATTTATTACAATAAAAGGGTTTTGTTTAAAATTTTATTTGGTTAATAAATAAAGATAAAAAAACATCGTGATAACTTTTAATTCTTATTATTTTTGCAATACAACATAACTAAACAATAATGGAGACCACACAACTAAATCCTAAATTTTTTGCTTGTTCCGAAAGCAGAGAATTAGGTGAAAAAATTGCAAAAGAATACGGAGCTAAACTCGGTTTATCAAAAAAAACCGTTTTTAGTGATGGCGAATTTCAAGTTTCATACGAAGAAACGATTCGCGGAAGACGTATTTTTATCATTGGTTCGACCATGCCAAACAGTGATAATTTAATGGAAATGCTCTTAATGTTAGATGCTGCAAAACGAGCTTCTGCAAGACATATTACTGCTGTAATTCCGTATTTTGGATGGGCAAGACAAGACCGAAAAGACAAACCAAGAGTGCCAATTGCAGCAAAATTAGTGGCAAAAATATTAGAAGATGCCGGAGCAACCAGAATTATCACAATGGATTTACATGCCGATCAGATTCAAGGTTTTTTCGAAAAACCGGTAGATCATCTCTTTGCTTCAACCATATTTCTTCCTTATATAAACTCTCTTAATTTAGAAAATATCACTATCGCTTCACCTGATATGGGAGGATCTAAACGAGCCTATGCATACTCAAAATATTTAAAAAGTGAAGTAGTGATATGCTACAAACAACGAAAAAAAGCAAATGTAATTTCGCATATGCAAGTAATAGGCGATGTAAAAGATAGGAATGTAATTATTGTTGATGATATGGTTGACACGGCAGGAACACTAACCAAAGCGGCAGATTTAATGATGGAAAAAGGAGCTAAAAGTGTACGTGCAATTGCCACACACGCTATTTTATCAGGCAATGCCATAGAACGAATAGAGAATTCAAAATTAGAAAGTTTAATTGTAACCGATTCTATTCCAAAAAAACATCCTAGTTCTAAAATAAAAGTTGTAACTTGCGCCACTTTATTTGCTGAAGTGATGAAAAAAGTTCAAGAGAACACATCTATTAGCAATCAATTTTTAATGTAAATAATAAAAATAAATTAAAATGCAATCTATTACAATTAAAGGAACCAAAAGAGAAAGCGTGGGTAAAAAAGCAACAAAAGCCTTGCGTAATGCTGAACAAGTACCTTGTGTAATTTACGGAAAAGGTAAAACACTACACTTTACAGCACCAGAAAAAAGTTTTAAAAAATTAGTATATACACCAAATGTATATACTGCTAAAATTGAATTGGAAGATGGTCAAGTTATCGATGCTATCTTACAAGATATTCAATTTCATCCTGTAACTGACAGAATTTTACATATGGATTTTTACCAATTATTTCCTGACAAGGAAGTAACAATGACTATTCCTGTAAGATTAGAAGGTACAGCTCCCGGGATTATTAAAGGTGGTGCTTTACGTTTTACAAACCGTAAATTAAAAGTAAAAGCCTTGCCTTCTAATTTACCTGACGAAATTATTGCAGATATATCCGGATTAGACATAGGTGATAAATTATATGTTAGAGATTTAAGAAATGACAAATACCAAATTATGCATCCTGATAATATGGTTGTTGTTCAGGTAAGAATGTCTCGTGCAGCTACTTTAACGACAGAAGATGAAGTAGAAGAAACTGAAGCTACACCTGAAGCATAGTTTAAAACTTCTAAATAAATTTTAAAACCCTTTCTAAATTGAAAGGGTTTTTTAATGGAATACATTTATATTTGCTATATGAATATTTTAAAATTTTTTAAACGTTTATTTCAAAAAAGAAAAACAGAATTAATAGAACCTATGAAAAAGTACCTGATTATAGGATTGGGAAATCCAGGAGAAAAATATAAAAATACACGACATAATATCGGATTTAAAGCATTAGATTATATTGCAGATAAAGAAAATGTGAATTTTGAAACTCAAAAATTAGGCGATATTAGCTCTTTTCGGTTTAAAGGAAGAAAATTTACTTTATTAAAACCAAATACTTTTATGAACCTTAGCGGAAAAGCAGTAAAATATTGGATGCAAAAAGAAAAAATTCCACTTGAAAATATTTTGGTGATTTCCGATGATTTAAATTTACCTTTTGGCTCTTTAAGATTAAAACCTAAAGGTAGCGATGGCGGACATAACGGATTAAAAGACATTAATGCTCAATTAAACACTAACCAATATGCAAGAATACGTTTTGGTGTAGGTGATAAATTTTCAAAAGGAAGACAAGTAGATTATGTTTTAGGTGAATGGAACGATAATGAAAAAAAAGAAATTCCAAATCGATTAGAACGAATTTACAATGCCGTAAAATCTTTTGGTACTGCCGGAATTAGCAATACGATGAACACAATCAATACAAAAAAATAAATTGTCTGCAAACAAATTAAATAAAAGCGAATTTTTTAAACGTCAAACCACTCTCAAAGAAATTGGAGAAAACGGACAAGAAAAATTACAAAATGCAAAAATTGCTATAATTGGCTGTGGCGGATTAGGTAGTATTGCCGCAGTTTATTTAGCTGCAAGTGGTATTGGTAAAATAAAATTAATCGATTTTGATACCGTAAATCTTAGTAATTTACATCGTCAAACTTTTTTTACTTTAAACGATGTCGATAAACCAAAAGCAGAAATTTTGGCAAAACACATTAAAAAAATCACACCGTATACAGATGTAATAACAGACCTCAACGCAATTACCAAACAAAATATTAAAACCGTTTTAAACGACTATACACTCATTTTAGATTGCACCGATAATTTGCCTATTAAATATCTTATCAATGATTATTGTGTGTTAAACAATAAAACCCTCATTTATGGTTCTCTGTTTAAATTTGATGGCTATGTAGCTACATTTAATTTTCCCCTTAGCGGAAAAAGAACAGCCAATTTACGCGATGCTTTCCCTAAAATACCTACACAAAATATTCCTAATTGTTCCGAAACCGGCACTTTAAATACTATTGTAGGAATTATTGGATTACAACAAGCAAATGAAGTTTTAAAAATTATTACTAGTATAGGTAAACCATTAACCAATCAAATTTTAATCTACAACACCTTAGACAATAGTCAGTTTAAAATGAAATTGAAACCTAAATTTACTAAAACTGAAATTGAAAAAATATACAAAAATGAAACCTATCAAGTAGATTTTTGCACCAATCAATTGGAAGAGTTTACTATTTCAAAAAAAGATTTTTTACAGAAGATAAAACAACCTGATGTTAATATAATTTCAGTTATCGAAAACCAAAATACAATTTTACCCTTTAAAAAAGTTACCAAAATTCCTTTAAGTAAATTAAAAGAAAATCCGATTGAATTAGATAAAAATAAAGAATATATACTTATCTGTAATAAAGGAATTTCAAGCTACGAAGCAACCCTTTTTTTTAAAAATAAACACCCAAATATTACTATTCTAAGTCTAAAAAACGGAATTTCTAATTTTTAACCCGAAAAATTCTAAAAATTATAATTCTATTAATTTATTGATTATTAATAATATATTCAATTACAAACGAAAGTAAACGACAGCAAATGTTTACTAACCAAATAAAAACAACAACATATCGGTTATTTGCACTGTCAAAACGAACGAATGAATTTTGACAGGGAATAATCCCAAATAATATTTTAAATCTTATCTTATGAATACGTTAAGAAATCAAGTACAGTTAATCGGTCATTTAGGAAAAAAACCGGAAATCATTAATTTAGAAAATGGCAACAAATTAGCCAAATTTACTTTGGCAACCAATGAGAACTACAAAAACGCAAAAGGTGATCGTGTAGAAAATACACAATGGCATCAACTTACTGCATGGGGAAAAACAGCGGAAATTGCTGAAATGTTTTTAGACAAAGGAAAAGAAGTAGCAATAAAAGGAAAGCTTGCTTACAATAGTTACACGGATAAAGAAGGTGTTAAACGCTATACAACTGATATCGTTGTGCAAGAAATACTAATGTTTGGTAAATAAATTTATAGATTACTTTTGCAACACAAAAAAGCATCGATGACACAAAAACCACATCGATGCTTTTTTAGTAAGTATAGTTAAACTTAAACTAAGCGTTTAACATTTTCCAAAGTTCATCTTTTAAGCTTGTTAAACCTTGTTGTGTAACAGACGAAATAAATAAATGCTGAATGTCTTTTGGTAATTCTTTTTCAATTTCCTCTATTAATTCATCATCTAATAAATCGGATTTAGAAATAGCCAACAATCGCTCTTTATCTAATAATTCCGGATTGTGTTTTTTTAATTCGTTTAATAAGATTTCGTATTCTTTTGCAATATCATCACTATCGGCAGGAACCATAAATAATAGAATGGAATTCCGTTCTATATGGCGTAAAAAACGATGTCCTAGACCTTTTCCTTCTGCTGCACCTTCAATAATTCCGGGAATATCTGCTATTACAAAAGTTTGATAATCACGATATTTTACAATTCCTAAATTTGGTTTAAGTGTTGTAAACGCATAATCGGCGATTTTTGGTTTTGCAGAAGTTAATGCTGCTAATAAAGTGGATTTTCCGGCATTCGGAAAGCCAACCAAACCAACATCTGCTAATAATTTTAATTCTAACTGAAACCAACCTTCTTGTCCGTCAATTCCGGGTTGTGCATATCTTGGTGTTTGGTTTGTTGCAGACTTAAAATGCCAGTTACCACGACCTCCTTTTCCTCCTTCAAGAAGTACAATTTCTTGTCCATCTTCGGTAATTTCAAAAAGAATTTCATTGGTTTCACTATCACGTACAATTGTACCTAATGGCACAGGAATATACACGTCTTTTCCATCTTTTCCCGTACTTCTTCCGGAACTTCCGGCTCCACCGTGTTCTGCTTTAAAATGACGTTTAAACTTTAAATGAAATAAAGTCCACATGTTTTTATCACCTTTTAAGATTACGTGACCTCCACGTCCGCCATCACCTCCATCAGGACCACCTTTGGTAATATATTTTTCACGATGCAAATGCACAGATCCTTTACCTCCTTTTCCGGAGGCTGCGTGAATTTTAATGTAATCGGTAAAATTTCCTTCAGTCATTTATATCGTGATTGTAGTATTAAATATTTTTAAAGCTTATTAAAAACTTCACTTAATCTATCGGTGATTTCCTCTATAGAACCAACACCATTAACACCAAAATATTTATTTTGATTTTGGTAATAATCTTTTAAAACGGCTGTTTTGGTTTCGTATTCGTTAAAACGATTTCTAATTTTAGTTTCGTCTTGATCGTCTGGTCTGCCACTAGTTTTACCACGTTCCAATAAACGTTCTACCAATAGATCTTCGGGTACTTCTAAAGCAACCATACCGCTGATTGATTCTCCTTTATCTTCTAAAAAAGCATCCAATGCTTCCGCCTGCGAAATAGTTCTTGGAAAACCATCAAAAATAAATCCATTTGCATCCGGAAAACGTTCTACTTCTTCTTTTAGCATTTTAATAGTTACTTCATCAGGAACAAGATCTCCTTTGTCCATAAAAGATTTTGCTAAAACTCCTAAGTCTGTGTTATTTTTAATGTTGTATCTAAACACATCTCCTGTTGAAATATGTTTTAAATCAAATTTATCTTTTAAACGATCGGCTTGAGTTCCTTTTCCGGCTCCGGGAGGGCCAAATAATACAATATTTTTCATTTTTTTATCCGTTAATTGATATATACTGGTTAAATTTCTTCCTAATCCGTTATAATCTAAACCGTAACCAACGATAAATTTATCCGGAATAGACTTACCGATATAATCGATTGGCAATTCCTTTTTAAACACATCAGGTTTAAAAAATAAAGTTACGATTTTTAATTCTTTTACTTGCTTATCTTTAAAAATATTATAGATTTCCGTTAAGGTATTTCCGGTATCAATAATATCTTCTAGAATAATAATGGTTCTTCCTTTTAAACCTTCGTTAATTCCAACTAAATGTTTAATTTTTCCGGTAGAAGTTGTTCCTTCATAAGATGCTAATTTAACAAAGCTGACTTCGCAAGGTCTATCAAATTTTTTAACAAAATCAGATACAAACATAAAACATCCGTTAAGGATACCTATAAAAATCGGTACTTCGTTTGGATCTAAATCCTCTTTAACTTGAATTACTAAATTTTCGATATACTTATTTAATCTTTCTTCGCTGATATAAGGTTTAAAATACTTATCATGGATTTTGATAACAGCCATTTTTTATTTTTTAAAAATTTTATTTTAAAGCACAAAACCTTTCAAAAGTTTATTTTGAAAGGTTTTTGTGTATTATATTCGTATAATTACTCTACGTCTTTTAATTTTTTATTTTGTCCTTTCATTATGGTATCGTACATAATTGGTGACGCAATAAATAAGGAAGAATACGTACCTACGATTACACCAATAATCATAGCAAACATAAATCCTTTAATAGAAGCTCCTCCGAAAAGGAAAATAATTAACAAAGTAACCAAGGTGGTTAATGACGTATTAATAGTTCTCCCTAAAGTACTACTCAATGCTTTATTTACAACTTCTTTGAAATTCCATTCAGGATGTAAACCTGTAAATTCTCTAATTCTATCAAATATTACCACTGTATCATTTAAAGAGTAACCTACAACTGTTAAAATTGCCGCAATAAATGCTTGGTTAATTTCTTCGAAAGGTAAAAATTTATATAATAACGAAAATGTTCCTAACACTATTAACACATCGTGGAAAACTGCAACAACAGCTCCTAAACTGTATTGCCATTTTCTAAAACGGATTAATATATATATAAACACCATCAATAAGGAACCAAATACTGCCCAAATAGCATCTTTTTTAATGTCATCTGCAATTGTTGGTCCAACTAATTCGGAATGAATAATACCTACATGGTGTACTTCACTACCAATTTTAAAATCAGTATATTTTGTATTTGCAGGTAAAAAAGGTTTTAAAGCATCAAACATTTTGTGTTGTATTTGATCATCAATTTCTTCCGTTGTATTATTTACCTCATAATTAGTTGTTATTTTCAATTGGTTAGGTTTCCCGTAAGTTTTTACTTCCGGTAACGAACCAAATGCACCTTTTAAAGCTTTTGCAACTTTTGCAGGTTTAATAGGTTTTTCAAATTTAACAGTATAGGTTCTTCCTCCGGCAAAATCAACTCCGTAATTTAAACCTTGTGTCATTAATGAAACAAATCCAATTACGACTAAAGTTCCTGAAATAATAAAAGCAATCTTACGTTTACCTAAGAAATCTACATTAATGTTTTTAAACCAATTTTTAGTTATGGAAGTATTAAAGGTTAATTCACCTCCACGATTAACATACCAATCCATTAACAATCTTGTTACATAAATTGCAGAAAACAAAGAAGTTAAAATACCAACAATTAAAGTTGTAGCAAAACCTTTAACAGGTCCCGAACCAAAAGCAAATAAAATAACACCAGTTAATAATGTTGTAATATTTGCATCTAAAATAGAAGATAATGAACCTTGATAACCTGATTTAACAGCTTCTTTGAGTGTTTTTCCGGCTGCTAATTCTTCTTTAATCCGCTCATAAATAAGTACGTTTGCATCGACCGACATACCAATGGTTAAAACGATACCGGCAATTCCCGGCAAGGTTAAAACTGCTCCAAATGCAGATAAAACACCAAAAATAAATAACATATTTACTGCCAAAGCAATATCTGCAAAAATACCGGCTTTTCCGTAATAAAACAGCATATATGCCAATACTAATAATATAGCAAAAATAAAGGATTTCATACCAGCATCAATTGCTTCTTGACCTAATGATGGACCAACAATTTCAGATTGTATAATATGTGCCGAAGCAGGTAATTTACCGGATTGCAACGCGTTGGCAACATCTTTTGCTTCTTCAATTGTAAAATTACCGGTGATTTCTGTATTCCCTCCGGAAATTTTTCCGTTCACACGTGGTGCAGTATATACATAGTTATCTAAAACAACCGCAACAAATTTACCAATATTTTTTTCAGTCATTTTTGCCCATTGTTTAGCTGCATGACTTTTCATTGACATGGTGATTCTAGGTTGGTTACTAAACTGACTAAATTCTTGACGAGCACTTGAAATTACATCACCTTCAATTGGAGCAACTCCTTTACGATTCGATTTAATTGCATATAAACGAATAGTATCGTTATCTTTTTTAGGAATATCCCATAAAAATTTAGCATATTTTAAAGAAGAAGGTAATAAAGCTCTTACTTCTTTCATATGCAAATACTTGTTGATTTTTGCGGTATCTTTTACTGTTGTAACTCCTAAAACCGGTGTTTGCGGATATTGCGTAATTTGCATGATACTCGCTAACGGGTTTTGTTGTTTGATATTTAAAGAATCCTTTTTACCGGATAGTAATTTATCTACAGCATCATCAGATGTTGCAGTATCTTTTTTAGAAGAAACATCTTCAACCTTAAGGATTGTTGCTAATTTTTGATTTGCTTTATTTAAAAACCCTTTGGTATCTGCAACTTCGTAAGCTTCCCAAAATTGTAGTTTTGCTGTACCGGTAAGTAATTTTTTAACACGATCAATATCTTTTGCTCCTGGCAATTCAATTAAAATTCTACCTGTTTTACCAATACGTTGAATATTTGGTTGCGTTACTCCAAAACGGTCAATACGATTACGAATTACTTTAAAAGCAGTTTCAATTGACGCATCAACTTGCTTGCGTAAAATTTTCGCAGCTTCTTCATCAGATGTTTTAAAAGTAATTTCAGAGCCTAATTTTCCAAAGATATCCGGGTCTCCTAATTTTACTTTTCCATTACTTATCTCTTTAAAAACTCGTAAAAATAAATCTAAATATGGCTCATTGCTGTTTTTCTGCATTTCACTGGCTTTGTCTAAAGCTTGACGAAACACCGGGTTTTTAGAATCTCCGGATAAACCGATTAAGATATCTTTTACCGAAACCTCTAAAGTAGCATTGATACCTCCTTTTAAATCCAATCCTAAATTCATAGCACGACTTTTAACATCGTTATATTTGAATTTATTAGTGATGTAATTCACCTCGATGGAATCTAAATATTTCTTTTCTTTAGTTTCATCTCCTTTAGCAAATTCTTTTGCCTTTTTCTCAACTCTATTCGCTACGTATGTAAATGATAAGTAATAAACACATATCAAACCAAACACAATTGCCAATAATTTAATCGCTCCTTTGTTTTGCATTATTTTAAGTTTAAAATCTTTAAGTTCTTTTTAAGAATTTGCAAATATAACATTATGTAAACAAATAGCCAATTGTTTTAAAGATTTTTACTATAACGCACAAAACAAAAACTAAAAACCAACAAATATCATCTTACATTTTAACATATTCCGTAAATTAGCCAACTCAAAAATCAACAAATAATGAAACATCTATCAGACATTGAAATTGCACAAAAAACAACATTAGCTCACATTAAAGAAATCGCAAAAAAACTAAATATTAAAGAGGATGATTTAGAATATTACGGAAAATACAAAGCAAAAATTCCATTAGATTTAATTGATGAAGAAAAAATTGCACAAAATAATCTAATTTTGGTTACTGCTCTTACACCAACACCTGCCGGGGAAGGAAAAACAACAGTTTCTATCGGTTTAACCGAAGGGCTTAATAAAATAGGAAAACAGACCACAGTTGTCTTAAGAGAACCATCATTAGGTCCGGTTTTTGGCATAAAGGGAGGTGCTGCCGGCGGAGGATACTCGCAAGTTGTACCAATGGAAGATATTAACTTGCATTTTACAGGTGATTTTAATGCCGTAGAAAAAGCAAACAACTTATTAGCTGCCCTAATTGATAATAATTTACAAAGTAAAACCAAAAATTTGGGTCTTGATGGAAGAACAATTGCTTGGAAACGCGTAATTGACATGAATGACAGAGCATTACGCCAAATAACTATTGGTCTTGGTGGAACCGCAAACGGTATTCCCAGAGAGGATGGCTTTAACATCACACCGGCATCCGAAGTAATGGCAATTCTTTGTATGGCAACTGATTTTGAAGATTTAAAAAAGCGACTAGGTGATATTTTTATTGGATTTACTTTTGATAAAACACCAATTTTTGCACGCGATTTAAAAGCGGAAAATGCAATGGCAATTTTATTAAAAGATGCCATAAAACCAAATTTAGTACAAACCTTAGAGAAAAATCCGGCAATTATTCACGGAGGTCCTTTTGCTAATATCGCACAAGGAACTAACACGATTATTGCAACAAAAATGGGATTATCTCTATCTAATTACGTAGTAACAGAAGCCGGATTTGGTGCTGATCTAGGTGCCGAAAAGTTTTTAGATATAAAATGTGCCAGCTCCGGTTTAAAACCAAAATGCGTGGTTTTAGTTGCAACAATTAGAGCTTTACGCCATCACGGAGGTTCACCAAAAGAAGAATATAACACACCAAGTATAGATCGTGTTGAAAAAGGATTTGCTAATTTAGAAAAACACATCGAGAATATTCGTAAATTTAACATTGAGCCTGTGGTTGCCATAAATGCATTTACAAATGATACTGAAGAAGAAATAAATTTGGTAAAACAAAAATGTGCAGATTTAGGCGTACAAGCAGTTTTAAGTGAAGGTTGGGCAAAAGGAGGTGATGGAACAACCGATTTAGCCAAAGCAGTAGTAAATGTTATCGAAAATAAAGCAGCTAATTTTAAACCTTTATACGATTGGAAATCTCCAATTAAAGAAAAAATAGAAAAAATTGCAAAAGAAATATATGGTGCCGATGGTGTGGATTATGACCGAAAAGCCATTCTTAATTTAAAACGTATTAACCGTTTAGGTTTTAATGATTTTGCAGTTTGTATGGCAAAAACACAAAAATCGTTTAGTGATAACGATAAATTAATCGGCAGACCTACCGGTTTTAGAATCACAGTACGAGAAATAGAAATTGCCGCCGGAGCAAAATTTGTCATTCCAATTCTTGGCAAAATGATGCGTATGCCGGGATTACCGGAAACACCTGCAAGTGAAAATATGTTTATTGACAAAAATGGTACGATTTCCGGGTTGTCTTAGGTTTCATTCTTACTTTAAAAGTAAAATAAGGTTTTTGCTGTTAGCAAAAACCTTATTTTTTATAAACTATTGCTTAATGTCTAATAGAGAAAAGGTCTCAGTTCATGCATAGAACATTACTGATTTTTTATATACCCATCCAACAATAAATTCACTTCTTTCTTTACTTTATTCTGAAACCACTTAGTCCAACCAAATAAGAACCCTTTTATTCCCAGAGCTTGTTTCGCCCAAGTATAGAAATCAAAATCATCAGTGTGTTGTATTATTTTATTATCTTTTAATACAAATGAAGCAGTAACCATATTCGTTACTTTTCGTTTTTTCTTTCCAAAACGGTAAATTGCTCTCCATTTAGCTGTTCCGGTATCTTCACCAACAAAAATATCTTCTACCGAAATATCGATGTCTTTATTTCTGTTTAAAAGCATTTCCCACATTTTTTTTGCACGATCTCCTTTAAGTTCGCCAAAAACCGGATCCTTAAAAACAACATCATTTGCATAACAATCTTGCATACTTTTTATTTTACCTGTGGCAAAAGAATAGTAAAAACGAGTAATTAATTTTTTATTATTTAAGGGCATTTTTTATGGTATTATCGTAAAAAAAAGGAATCCAATTGGAATTCCTTTTATTATTCAATCTCTAAAAAGAATTTATATCATTTTTAAATTATTAATTTCTTGTTGTGTTAAAAAACGATGTCTGCCTCTTGGTAGGTTTTTTTTGGTTAATCCTGCAAAAATCACTCGATCTAATTTAGTTACATTATAACCGAAATGAGCAAAAATTTTACGCACAATACGATTTCTACCGGAATGAATTTCAATACCAACTTCATTTTTAGGTTTACCATTAATATACGAAATATCATCTACAAAAACCATTTTTCCTTCCAACACAAAATTTTCTGAAATTTTTTGTAAATCCGCCATTTTTAACTTTTTGTCTAATACAGCGTGGTATAATTTACGGACTTGATGTTTAGGATGTGTTAATTTTTTAGCCATTTCACCGTCATTGGTAAACAGTAACAGACCGGTTGTTTGTCGGTCTAATCTTCCAACAGGATACAAACGTTCTTTGGTTGCACCTGCAATTAATTCCATCACAGTTTTTCTACCTCGTTCATCATCGGTTGTGGTAATGTAATTTTTAGGCTTGTTTAACAGCAAATATTGTTTTTTCTCAGGCGTTAGCAGCTGTCCGTCAAAACGCACCACATCATCAGGTTGTACTTTATAACCCATTTCGGTAATGGTTTTTCCGTTAACCGAAGCATTTCCGGCGGCAATATACACATCCGCCTCTCTACGAGAGCAAATTCCTGCATTTGCTATAAATTTATTTAATCGTATTCCTTTATCGGAAGACTCTTTTTGAACTGTTTTAGCAGGTTTTTTCTTAAAATTTTTAATGTTTTGCGGATTAATTCGATAATTTTTATCTTTTGGTTTACCGAATTTTTTTCCTTTTTTAGAAGTGTTTGCACTTCGATTTACTTGACTATGTCGTCCTCGCGACGATTTTTTTTCTGATGCCATTTTATTTTATTTTTTTGCAAAAATACAACATTAATATCTGTTTAAATGTTATAAAATTTATAATGTGTAACTTTACCGAAATTATTTTAATAATGCAAAAACAATTTTTACAATTTTTAGTGCTAATTCTTTTTGTTACAAGCTGTGTAGCACCTAGAAAATCTAATTTTGATTCATTACAATTACATTTTTTACAAGAAAAAATAATTCCGCCAAACGCAAAATTTAACAATACCATTGTCGGTGGTTTATCTTCGTTGGATTATGCAAAAAACCGATTTTACGCTATAAGCGATGATAAAAAAAATCCGCGTTACTATCAATTAAAAATTGATGTGAACACAAAAGACAGTATTAAAATCAATAACGTAATTCCGATTAAAATTAAAGAAGATGTCGATCCGGAATCGTTGCGTTTTGACACTACAGATAATACTTTTTATTGGTCTAGTGAAGGAAATATCCGAAAAGATATTTCACCGGCAATTTTTAAAATGGACACCTTAGGAAACATCTTAAAAAAACTCCCAACTCTTACAATGTTTCAAGCAAATAACGACGTAAGACACAATGGTAGTTTTGAAGGATTAACCTTAGATCCTAATAAAAAATCCATTTGGTTGACCATGGAACTTCCTTTAAAACAAGATGGTGATGAACCAAAACTAACACAAGGAAAATATCCTGTTAGAATTAGTAAATTAAACAAAAAAACCGGAAAATTAGAAGCCCAATTTGCTTATCTCTTAGATAAAATTCCGTTAGATTCCAAGCCTTCCGGAAAATTTACGGTAAACGGTGTGCCCGGAATTTTAGTAGTAGATGCAACACATTTTTTGGTCTTGGAACGTGCTTACGCTTCCGGACATAAAAACGGTGGAAATACTGTAAAAATATATCTAATCGACATAAAAAATGCAACAGATATTTCCGATATAAAATCTTTACGAAAAATTAACTACAAACCTGTAAAAAAAACCTTGATATTTAACTTTGAAACCATAAGAAACCAATTAAAAAACAATATTGTAGATAATATCGAAGGGATTACTTTTGGGCCGAGATTAAAAAATGGTAACCAGAGTTTATTGGTTATCTCGGATGATAATTTCAGAAAATTTAATGACCAATTACAACAAATTATTATTTTTGAAGTAGAAACAGATTAAAATCTCGGATTATGCAACATCAATTTTACTTAATATCCGAATTTTTAATTTCGCTAACAGGTGGTTTTTTACTACTTGCCATTTGGTTTGCTATAAACAAACAATTTAAACAAAAATTAGCTTCCGAAATCTCTGTAAAACGATTCGATAAAGGGTTGTTATACCTCAGCTTGTCAGTTTTTGTTTGGGCATTTTCCGCCGGAATAACCGTTCTAAACATTCATTTACATCTAAATGAATGGTTTATTAAGATAAGTCAGAATTTATTTTCCATTCTTAACAGTTTCTTTTTAATTTTAGCATTGTATTATCTGGATAATGCTCCCAAATATTTGTATAACAACAAAAAAAGTACCATTAGAATTTTATTATTTTTTGTTTTTTTAACCTTATTATCCTTCGCATTAGCGATATTTTTTGGTGACACCATAAAAACCAAAGGTATACGCTTAAATGCAATTCCGGATTTGTTGTTATCTGCTATTTTATCTTGGTTTTTAATCGTGTCTTTGTACCGTACTTTTAGCAATAGAGAAATGCATAATATAGCTGTTATCTCAGTGTTAAGTGTTTTGCTTTTATTTGCATCACAATTGCCTTTTGTTTTTGAAATTAAAGGATTTTCCTTTCAAAACGATTTAATAAAACTAATTTCAAAATCCACATTAATAGGTGTTTTTTTGGTTTTAGGAACAAGCTGGGTTATAGAATTAGCTCAGTTGCCTGAAGCGACTCAAATGAAAATAAAATTTACCGATTGGAACCAATTGGAATTAAGCATTCCGTCTAAAAACATCTTGCAACAAAAAATAGAATTCGGAAAAAAAACCACACAATTTAACAATTTATTAAAATTTGCTGTTAGACGAAAATTTGCTCCGGAAAAAGCAATGTGTATCGAAGTTTATAATGGTGGTGAAATCCCCAGCCAAACCTATTTATCTAGAATAATAGACAACTTAAACGCTATTTTAGATTTACAAAACGACAATAAATTACACCGAAATGACTTATTTACTTTTATCGGACAAGCAAAATACCGTCTGCGTTTTTTGCCCGAACACATAGAAATCGACCAAGCTCTACTAAACGAATTTGTAGAAAATGTTTCGGAGGATGCTTATCGTGGATTTTTATAACTCTTATTATCTTACCCTTATTTTTTATGACAAAAAATTAGAATCCTTTTAATTTTAAATACTCTTTCGCCGTAAAAACCGGAATTTTAGCAGTTTTAAAATCTTTTAAATTACGTGTTATAATAATATCGATACGGTTTTCAATAGCAGTATTATACTGTATTGCATCTTCAAAATCTATAAAATCTGATTCCAAAGACAAATCTATAACCTTATCATCCATTAATAAGACATCTACTAAAATCTTGAATTTTCTTAATATTTTATGAACACCATCTATTTTTAATTGCTGAGATAAAATATAATATGTATTTGCAAATGTTAATGAAGACACATAAAGTTTTACCATGTTTTTATCTGATAAAGTAAATATCCTTTGAGCATCAACAAAAAAATCATCTCGTTTTGCAAGTAAATCCAAAACAATATTTGTATCGACCAAAATATTTTTTTGTTAAAAATTCAGCATATTCTTTCTTATAATCCTCATCACTTAGTTTAATCACTCCTGTTAAACTCTTAACAAGCTGACTAATTTTTTCTTCCTTAACGTTTTTTTTTGGTAATCGCAGATAAATAACTTTCAATCATTTTTGAAAGACTTATATTATTTTTTCTAGCGTGTATTTTAGCTCTTTCAATAATAGTCGCATCCAATTTAATGTTATTTTTTTGCCCATTATGAATTATTATACGTACAAATATAAAGTATTTTACGTGCAAACAAAAAAATGGTACTTTAATCCGCAAAAGTATTTGTACTGCAAAGCAAACTATAAGTCATTATTGGCAATGCTCGTTTTTCAATACTCACCAGAACTAGTGCTTCGTTTGCATCTTTAAGGTAATAAAAAAAGAGACTGCCCTTAAACAACCTCTTTTAAAAAATACTTTCGTTTTTTTATTTATTTAGTAAAAGCTGCCCAACGTTTATTCACAGCTTCTTCGGCATCTAATAAATTTAGCACTTCATCTGCAATATTATCACTTAACTCTAAATGCGTAGAAAATCCTACACAAGATGCATTGATTTCACCCAAAACATATTTGTCTTTTCCGGTTTTTTTATCGGTATCTAGTATAAAGTCGGCAGTCCAAATAAGTGGTAAATCATAATTTCCTAACCTACTTTGAATTAAAGGAATTGATTTTCTAACCATTTCTACCAATTCCGGCCATTTATCCGGACTATCATATCTGTATTTTGCACCAGAAAATAAGGTTGCAGAAAAAGAATCTTTACCTTCTGCAGGTTTTTTATGTACTACATTTACAACTTTATCTCTTAACATTAACACTCTAATTTCCCCTTCTTTTATTCGTTCTAAAAATGGCATATCTAATAGCATTCCGTTTTCTCCATCTAAATATTGAATACAAAATTCTAAAAACTCTTGTAATGTTTTCTCTTCGGTATGGTTATCTTTTGCCTCGGTGAGTTTTAATTTAGCATCTAGTGGTATTGCTTTTAATTTTTTATACTTATCTGCATCTATTACTTCTACACGCCAAATCCCCTCACCTGTAGAACCTCTGTTTTGTTTTAAAACCCTAACACCGTTTTTTAATGTTTTAGGAAAATTCTCTTTTAAAGATTCGAAATCGTAATAAGTATAGACATCATCTGGAACTATAGGAGTTCCTTTTAATTTTTCTACGGCATTCTTAGCTCCATAAGCAACCATAGCGTCAGGATGAGGCAATCCTTCAACACCATTTGCAACCAATTCTTTTAGCATTTGAAAATAACCAACTTCACTTGGCAAGTTTCCCGGATTTACTCTACTTATATAAGCATCGGCTTTTTCTTTTGTGTAACAATAAATCTCACCTCTATCTTTATCTGTATAAAAAATAATTTCGGCAGTCCAGCCAAGTTTTTTAAATGAGTCAATAATTGGTTTAGAATCTTTTCTAAATCCATATACTCCTTTGTCTGAACCACCTCTGGCTTCAAAAATAATTACATGTTTTTTCATTAAATAGGATATTAAATTAGTAATACTTCAAATTTACAACTACAAATAAATAAGAAATATGACAAATATCAATTAAACAAAAAATTACAAAAAAATTAAATGGTTGCTAATTTAAAGGTGTTTAAAATTATCTTTATCCTTCTGTTTTATTTAATTTATCGAGAAATACTAATGCCAAATACACTTTTAATTTAGCTCAATCATATTGAGCTATTTTCAAGATTATCTTAGTTTAAACTCTAAACAATTCCCATTTTATTTAGTAAAAAGGAAGCATTCATATTTTGGCAAATTCCTTCTTTAAAGGAGTAGTCAAAATAAAGTTCGTTATCTATTATTTGTGCATCAAAATAATAATTTGTTACTTGTTTTAGTTCGTTTGCTGTTTCACAAAGTGATAAATCGTGTGTAGCTATAATTCCTGTTGCATTGGATTTAACTAATTTTTGTACAAATTTCTTAGAGCCAATAGCTTTATCGTGTGAGTTTGTTCCTTTTAAAATCTCATCTAAAATAATAAAATAATTTTCTTGACGGATTTTATCTACAATAAATTTTAATCGTTTTAATTCTGAAAAAAAATACGAGGTATCTTCACTTAAAGAATCGTCGGTACGCATACTGGTTATCAACTTTATAGGCTTGTATTGAAAACTCTTGGCACAAACCGGCAAACCTACATTTGCCATAACAATACTTAAAGAAACAGTACGTAAAAAAGTAGATTTACCTGCCATATTTGCTCCGGTTACAATATAAAAGTGATTATCGGCAATAATAAAATCATTATCTATTCGCATTTCTTTTGGCAATAGCGGATGTCCTAATGCTTTTGCATTAATTGTATATTCTGTACCGGATAACTGTGGAAAAACATATTGATTGTGATTAAAAATATAGTTTCCGTATGAATTATGTGCATCAAAAAAAGCAATAACATCAAACCAATTATTTACTTGATTTTTATAAGTATTTACCCATTTTTCTATTTTATAAGTTTGTTTAATATCCCAAAGAGCAAAACCGTTTCCTAAAAGGGCAAACAAAATATTGTTTCGTTGATCCAAAGCATCGATGTATTTGGCTAATTCTTTTAAAATATCTGAAACTTTTAGGGAATCGTGTTTTGTTTCTTCCTGTTTTTTTTGCAGTAAATCCGAGCTAAACATTTCAGTCTCTATTAGTTGCAATAACTTAAAATATTGCTTAAAAGTATCACCTGCTTTGCTTATCTGCGAAGATAAGAGCTGTATTTTTTTTACGTATTTTCCGCTTATTAACAAACCTAAAACAAGC
>Ga0256840_1001249_pt1 | contig 24383 bp, 17 predicted proteins | sample 355202metaG_FD_185969 | JGI IMG/M metagenome (GOLD analysis project Ga0256840, IMG submission 185969) | Hydrothermal vent microbial communities from Mid Atlantic Ridge, Atlantic Ocean - 355-202 | ecosystem: Environmental > Aquatic > Marine > Hydrothermal vents | place: Atlantic Ocean: Mid...
TGATTTTCAATTTCTGAGGTTAGTTTTGTTTCACTTTGGCCAGTTTGTTTGGCCTGAAGAGCCTCTTCCTCTTCTTCGTCTTCGTATTCCTGACGCTGAATAAAAGGTGAAATCTCATCGGCCAATTGCGGCTGTAATGTTTCTTTTTCCTCACAGGTGGTGCAATTAGAAGCGGACATAGTCATGATCTTTTCTGCTATGCGGTCGGCCTCCTGCTCATATCTGTCGTTTGTAGTACCTATTTTTAGCTTTTTCTGAATAAACTTATTGACTGCTCTATTGCCGAGAGTTTTTTGAAGATAAACAACTGGATTATAGTTATTCTTTGCTTTAGAAGTTAACCTTTGGGTAGTTTTTGGCGATGGTCTAGTTGTTTTTTTAAAGGTTAACATAGTATACCTCTATAACTTTATGTTTTAAAAGTTTTTCCCATCTTTTGTAATTCTCTTTTTATGCCCCTTAAAATATGTTCCATACCCACCTTTTTCTTTTCTTCTGCCGCATAAAAGGCTGCCCTTAAAGCCACATTTCGGATATTCCCACCACTTAGTTTGAAGTTTTTGGCCAGATATTTAAAGTCAATTTCTTCGTCTAAAGGGGTTTCTTTAGGAAAAATCTTTTCCCATATTTTTTCTCTCATCTTTTCATCCGGAAAAGGAAATTCGATAATAAAGTGTATACGTCTGACAAAAGCCTCATCAATATTACGCCGAAAATTCGTGGCTAAAATTACCAAACCGTTATATTCTTCAATTCTTTGTAGAAGATAGCTTACTTCCATATTGGCATAGCGGTCATGGGCGTCTTTTACTTCGGTGCGTTTGCCAAAGAGGGCATCAGCTTCGTCAAAGAAGAGAATAACCCCCGCCCCTTCTGCAACATTAAAGATTTTAGCCAAGTTTTTTTCTGTCTCTCCTACATACTTGCTAACTACTTGAGAAAGATCTATGCGATATAGTTCAAGATTTAATTCATGAGCAATAATACTTGCCGCCATGGTTTTACCTGTCCCTGATGGCCCCATAAAAAGAGCTACCATTCCTTGCTTGGGAATTAATTTTTTAAATCCCCAATCTTCAAACACGTGGTATTGATAGTTTAAACAAGTTACTATTTCTTTTAAATGTTCTATATTATCTTCACTTAGTACAATATCTTCCCACTCAAAAGAAAAATCGACTTTTTTAGCTAATCTATCTAACTGTTTTATTATGGTTCTTCTTCTACAAAAGTCATATATAGCGTTTTCGGTTATGGTCGGTTCTAAAATTTTATTATTATTCATTAAATGACATACCTTTTCTATTTCGCTTGACGAAAGATTAAAAATATGAGTCAGTCTCTTACTAAGATTTTCTGCTTCAGCAATACCTAATTTATTTAAATTTTTGTGCCATAAAATTAATTTATCTTTTGGCGACAACTCTTTGGTTCTCACCCTCAAAAAAGAAAAATTTTCAGGAATTTTATCTGGGATATAAGAGTCTTCAGAAGAGATGATAATCATCCATGATAATCTTTCTGCTAAATCAAACAGTAATTTAGCAGTACTTTCTCCTTCTTCATAAAGGAGATCAAGTCTACTAAAATATACTACAGATCCAGACAGTAGAGCTTCGCGAAATACAATCTTTAGAGTTTCGTTTTTAGGAATATCTGTTTTTGAAAGTAAAGCACTATCTACTTTTAGTAATCCATACCCTAAACAAGAGGTAATTTTTTGAGCATATTTATTGTTTTCATCTTCTGACTTACCTATTACATTCAAAACAATTTTTCTATCTTTATTTATCTCTCTTATAAGGTTTTCCGCAATATCTTTTATGTCATTAGAAATTTCTTTGTTAGCAATAGGAGAGAAAATTTGACAGAACCTTGATATTTCTTCTTCTATAAAATATTGTCCAAGTAGAAAATTCCTAACACTTGGCTCAAGTCTTAAAGGCTCAGATATCCATGATCTTTCCGCATCGGTTTTTTCTATTTTTATCAGCTTAAACTCTAATAAAGGCGCATTGTTCAAAAAACAAGATAATATTCTAAGTTTCTGTTTTGAATTGTTAGCTAATAAGTTACAAATAAGAGCAATACTTGCGTATTTTCTGTTTAGATCATCTTGTAAATAGGCATATATCCTTTCGTATTTTGCTTCTATTTCAGGAGCTGAAATTATGAGAAGAATTTGTTGTTCGAGTTCTGTGAGCCCGAAAATTTGGCCTAAAAGCTCTAAACCAGTAAGAAAAACAGGAGAGGCAAAAGACGTGTTTGACCGTAGGCTTGAAGAATCGTTTATATAATTTTCTATCTCCTCAGGAGTTACGCAAAAAGAACGTAAATCCTTCTCTTTAAAAGAAAAGGCTCCTTTTCCTAAAGCATTGCTTATAAGGGCATCTAAATAGGCAAGAGCTTCCTCAGATTTTAAATCCATAATAAAAGTCACTTCTCTTTTTTTGAAGATAATAGATTATTTTTGTTTCATAAAATATGAAAATCTGAATGATTTGTAGAATTAAAAAAATTCTCTTCTAGTTTAGGGAAAAAAATATAAAAATTGAAAAATTGGAGGATTAAGAGAAAAAAATTACAACTGAAGGTAGGTTTTTTAAAAAGTAGGGCCGGATTCGGTTGATCAAGAAGATTATTAAACTTAGCAGAAAAGGCTGGAGCCGGCGAGGGGACTTGAACCCCTGACCTGCGGATTACGAATCCGCTGCTCTACCAACTGAGCTACACCGGCTCAGGGATTTTTTGTAACACCGGAAAAAGGCCGTTTCAAGAGGATATAGGCCCTAATATTCATATTTCCCATGATCTATAAAAATAGGGCTCTGTCGCTGATAAAACATGGGAGGTAGAGTTTGGGCAATGGTTTCCAGCAAAGGCTTTAGGGTCTCCTTTTTTAGGGCCGAAATAGCTTGTGCTTGCCAGCGACGTTTCAATATCTCTACCTCTTCCGGACTCAAAAGATCTATTTTGTTAAACACCCGCAAATACGGAAGGTGGGAAAGCCCCATTTCTTCTAAAATATTCTCCACAGCCTCTAACTGTTCTTCAAAATAGGGATTTGAAACATCTATAAGGTGTAATAATAAGTCTGCTTCGTATAGCTCTTCTAAAGTGGCCCTAAAGGCCCGTTCTAAATCTTGAGGTAGATCTCTTATAAAGCCTACGGTGTCGGTAAAGATGGCCATATACCCCCCAGGTAAGAGCACCCGGCGACTTGTCGGATCAAGGGTGGCAAAAAGTTTGTTCTCTGCCAAGAGACGGTCACCGGTAAGCTGGTTTAAGAGAGTGGTTTTTCCGGCATTGGTGTAACCCACAATGGCAACTACCGGCAGCCCCTTTCTTTTTCGCCGTTGGCGTCTGAGTTTTCGTTGGGCCGATATGGACTTTAGCTCGCGTTCTAACCGCGCAAGGCGGTCTTTAATACGCCTGCGGTCTATTTCGAGTTTGGTCTCCCCAGGACCACGCCCACCAATGCCGCCGGTTAATCGCGAGAAGGCATCGTCACGACTGCGCAACCGGGGTAACAAATAGCGCAATTGAGCCATCTCTACCTGGATCTTGCCTTCACGACTCTTGGCCCTCTGGGCAAAAATATCTAAAATGAGCTGTGTACGGTCAATGACCCGTAATTCAGTAACCTCCGCGATAGAACGAATCTGGGAAGGAGAAAGTTCTTGATCAAAGATCAACAAATTGGCCGAAAGCTGCATGGCCCGGATAAATAATTCGGAGAGTTTTCCTTTCCCTACGACAAAACGAGGGTCGATCTTGTGTCGGCGTTGGACAATAGTATCCAGTACAGTTACACCTGCACTGCGGGCTAGTTCCTTGAGTTCCGCTATACTTTCTGCTGCCGCAGACTTAGAACGGGAGGTAACGTGAATTAATATGGCCCGGTCTTGTCTATCACTTACCTCCTTAGCCGGGCGCTTACGTTCTAGTTCGTCTTCAAGAGAAGCAATAAGACGTTGAAAATCTTCGGCTAATTCCCAGGGATAAACAGGATCTAAGTATCCATAGTGCTGACCATTATGACCTGAGGGTAATAGATGAGCTACATATATTTTGCCCGGCAAACCATCGGCCCTTACCATAAGGGCAGCCATAAGATCTAAGCGCAAAAAGGCCAGGTCTAATAGGTCGTCTTGATCGAGCCCTTCGTGCGAAAAGTGCGTATGAATACAGCGCAGCCCCCTTAATCTCCCTTCTGCCTCTCGATACCGGGTAATGGCTGGAATAACAATTTGATTATAATCTCCCACTATTACCGACTCCACTTCTCCACGACGGGTTAGAAGTATACCAATTTGGCGGTTTAGCTCCTTGGACAATGTGCTAAGTTCCTTGGCCAGTTCGTGAGAGATGATCTTGGTAGGGGGGACACGCCGACGATATAACCTCTCCAGGCGTCTAATTAGGCTGGGCTTTAACCCACCTGTATTTCCGTATAAAGTTTTACTCATCTAAGGTCTCTTTTCACCTCCGAAATTTTTCTTTTCGTTCTCTTTCTCGAAAGATAAGCCTTAAGGGACTTTTTTCAAACCCCAAGGCCTCTCGGAGACGATTTTTTAGATATCGTTCAAAGCTCTTGGGTATTTCTTCGGGATAATTAGTAAAAATCACCACGGTTGGGGGCCTTATATCTACCTGAGTTCCGTAATAAAATTTAATGCGTTTTCCTCCTGAAGTATAGACCGTGTGATCTCTAGTGGCCTGTTCCAGGGCTTTATTTACCACCCACGTGGGTACCCTGGTGGAATACTGGTGATAAATTTCATCTATCTTGGGTAAGAGCTCCTTGACTCGGCGGCCGGTAAGGGCCGAAATAGTAATTATCGGTGCCCAAGGCAGAAACCTAGCCCCATACTTTACCTGTTCTCGAAGGATGTTACCTTCTTCTCTGCGGCCATCTAATAGATCCCACTTATTGATGACGATCAAACACCCTTTATGGTGCTTTTCTACCTGCGAGAGAATCTTTTGGTCTTGATCGGTAATCCCCTCTTCGGCCGTAAGGAGGACCACGGCTACGTCACAATTTTTAAGAGTTTCTAAGGCCTTGCTCACACTGAATTTTTCTACCCGGGCTTTGATGCGCGCGCGACGTCTTATGCCCGCTGTATCAATAAGCAGGTAACGTCGGCCATCGGGTAATTCTAAAAGGGTATCCACACTGTCTCGCGTAGTACCGGCTATTTCCGAAACGAGCATCCGTTCCTGTCCCAAAAGACGATTTACCAGAGAGCTTTTGCCTACATTAGGCCGGCCCAAGATAGCAACCCGTACAGGTTCCTCAGGGTGCATCAGCTCTTCGGCCTCAAGATCTTCGGGCAAAAGAGGGGCCAAAATCTCTTCTAATTCCTCAAGGTTCCGGCGGTGTTTGGCCGAAATGCCTACCACACGATCAAAGCCCAAGACGTAGAATTCGGGAAGTACCGCATCATGACGCTTACTGTCTAATTTATTTACTACAAGTACTATTGGTTTTTCTAACTTGCGTAAAAAAGAAGCCAGTTCTTCGTCTACCGGAGTTAGCCCCGTCTGCCCGTCCACCACAAACAAGATTAGATCGGCCTCGGCCAGGGCGGCCTCGGCCTGAGAAAAGATGGCCCGGGCCAAAAAGTCATCCTCGCCCGGCAAAAGACCCCCTGTGTCTATAAGAGTCACCGGACGGTGGGCAATTTCGGCCTGCGCATACTGTCGGTCTCGGGTTACACCGGCGGAACGCTCTACCAGGGCCTTTCTGGTACCCGAAAGGGTATTAAAAAGGGTAGATTTACCCACATTGGGCCGGCCTACTACAGCAATACGAAAATTACGAGACATATAAAACCCCTCTTAGTCTAAATAAAGCTTTTAGCTTAAAGGCATTTAAGCAAATACCCTTTTGTGCCGCTAAGCTAAGAAAAGAATTCTAGCCTTAATTTAACAACAAATATTTTCCAAAAGCCTAAATTTTGTTAGAAATAGGATACCATGAGTTTTAAAGAATTATCTACTGCTTCTTTAGAAGAAGCCTTAAGGGAGAGCGAGACCAAATTTAAGGCCCTCACCGAATCGGCTCCTATAGGAATTTTCCTCTATACAGAAAAATTTATTTATGTAAATCCAGCCATGGAAAGGCTAACCGGCTATAGGGCAAAGGAGCTATATAACTTATATGTGTGGGATATCCTCCATAAAGATTTCCGTGATACGGTCCGGCAGCGGGTAAAAAGCCGTTTGCGAGGGCAAGAGGCCCCTACACATTATGAAGTAAAGGCGGTTACTAAAGAAGGCCACGAAAAATGGCTAGAAATATCGGCGGCCACCTTTGAGATACGAGGAAAACATATCGGCATTGGTACGGCTGTAGATATTACCACCCGCAAACAACTGGAGATTTCTCTCCAAGAGATAGTGACCAAATACCAGACCATTTTGGAGTCCTTTGAAGGTTACGTAATAGTCATTGCAGATGATTATAAAATCAAATTTATGAATCGTAAGTTATTCGAATTGAAGGGCTGGGATGCCCTGCAACAGCCCTGTTACCAAGTGTTTCACTCCTTGGAAGAACCTTGTCCTTGGTGCCCTTTACCAAAAATCCGCTCTGGGCATAAAGTCCACTCGGAATTTCAGGCCCCAAAGAGCGGCAAATGGTATCAAATAGTGGCCTCTCCCCTAAAGTTACCCTCTGGTGAACTACAGATGTTGGTCTTGGCCGTAGACATCACCGACCGCAAACGCGCTGAAGAAGAGGCCCTTAGGGCGTCTAAATTAGAGGCCTTGGGGCTATTAGCCGGAGGTATTGCCCACGATTTTAATAATTTTTTGACCTCCATATTGGGTAATATTTCCCTGGCCAAATTAAAATTAAAAAACCATCAAGATATAAAACGTCTGCTCTGCTTGGCTGAAGAAGGGTGTGTGAAGGCCAAAGAGCTTACTTATCAGCTACTCACCTTTGCCAAAGGCGGCCCTCCGGTCAAAAAACCCTCCTCGGCAATCGAGATCATCAAAGACACGGTAAGTTTTTGCTTGCGTGGATCAAACGTAAAGTGGGACCTCGACTTTGAAGAAGACCTTTGGTTAGTAAAACTCGATCCCACCCAATTCAGTCAAGTACTTACCAACTTAGTCATAAATGCCAAACAGGCCATGCCCCAAGGGGGCACCTTGCGTATTCTGGCCCGTAATTACGAGATCAAAAACTGGCTGCCTGGTTTCCCTTTGGAACCAGGCAAATATATAGAAATAGTGGTACAAGACGAAGGAGAGGGGATCCCAGAGGAATATTTACCTAAGATTTTTGACCCCTATTTTACCACCAAAAAAGAAGGCACGGGGCTTGGTCTAGCCATTACTTACGCCATCATTAAAAAACAAGGGGGACACATTCGGGTAGAATCAGAGGTAGGCCGAGGAACGACCTTTTTTGTCTATTTACCGGCATGGGCAGGTCAAAGCGAAACAGACTCTCCTCAAGAAGAAGAAATTTATCTGGGTAAAGGGCGCATATTAATCATGGATGATGAAGAAATGATTCGCGAAACCCTCCAAGAGGCCTTAGAATACATGGGCTACGAAGTAATCACCACCTGCGATGGCAAACAGGCCCTAGAAGAATTCAAAAACGCCCTGGAACGCCAGGAGCCCTTTGACCTGGTGATATTAGATCTTACAGTCCCTGGTGGTTGGGGTGGACGACGCACCTTAAAGGAGATGCGTCGGTTGAATCCTAATGTAAAGGCCATCTTGGCCAGTGGTTATGCCGATGATCCAGCCTTTCATGACGCCAGACCTTATGGATTTGTAGCGGCCTTGCGCAAACCTTTTACCATTCAAGAGCTTTCCAGGGTTTTGCAAAAAGTGCTCCACCAGGACCATTGAGGTGTCGTTCTCCAAAGAACTACTCCAAGAGTTAATAGGCTTTGTCTTCTTAGTAGGGCTTCCTCCTCAGGGCATAGAAAAAAATGCCCTAAGGCTTATCAAACACCTTGGGCTCAGACATTTCATCTTTTTTGAAAGGGATTTTGGCCCTGGAGGGACTTTTTGGGAAATAAAAAACCAGATCTCTCCGCTCCTTTTAGCAGTGGACCAAGAAGGCGGGCCAGTAACCCGGCTAAAACCGCCTCTGGTCCCTAAACTAGAGGCCCCTTTGGAGGTAGCCAAGGCCTCTAACCCCTTGGTAGCGGTGCGTCACCAAGCCCTAAGCTGCCTTAAGGGCTTAAAACAGGTGGGACTAAATTTTAACCTAGCCCCGGTCCTTGACCTGGCGGATCATAAAGCCCCTGCTTTCTTGCGCGCCCGCACTTTTGGTCAAGACCCCCAACTGGTGGCCAAGCTTGGCAGAGAATACGTAAAAACTTTTTTGCAGCACGGGGTATTGTGCTGCGCCAAACACTTTCCTGGTCTTGGTGGCGTAATACTGGACCCCCATCTCGATTTACCCCGCACAGAAAAAATTAACCCCCAGGCCCTAAGGCCCTTTTTCGAGGCCATTGGAGCAGGAGTGCCCGCTATAATGACCACCCACCTAGTGGTGGATGATCTAGGTTATGACCCGGTTACTTTTTCGCCCCAAGCGATAAATATCCTACGAGGGCAATTAGGGTTTAAGGGGCTTATACTCACCGATGACCTAAACATGGGGGCTATTGAACGACATTTCCCCCTGGCCGAAGCCGTTTTAAAGGCCTTTGAGGCTGGACACGACTTGGTCCTTATATGTCAGGACTTTCATAAGGCCACAGAAGCCATCAAAATCTTTAGACAAGAAGTTTATCGTAGTAAGGTCTTACAGGGGCGCATCTTTGAAGCAGCCTGCCGCATACGAGAGACAATTCAAAAGCAGTTGCCTCTTGGCGTGTAAGATGTTAAAGCCTTGGCCGAACGGCTAAACAAGGAGGGAGTCCATGCTGGAATTTATACGCCAACGAGCGGGGTCTTGGTTAGTAAAAATTATATTGGGCGCCATTATCGTGGTGTTTATCTTTTGGGGAGTTGGCTCGTTTAGGGCCCGCCAGGCCAATCTTCTGGCCAAAGTAAATGGTGAGCCGATTACTCTACTTCAGTTTCAACGGCTCTATCAAGAGCGTCTAGACCAGCTAGAACGCATGTTCCGGGGCCAATTAAATCAACAACTCCTTAAACAGATTAATCTACCCCAACAGGTCTTTGAAGACCTGGTCCGTCGTGTACTCCTGCAACAAGCAGCCCAAAAAATGGGCATTAAGGTAACGGCGGATGAAATTCGTCTGGCCATTGCCCAAATACATGTGTTCCAAGAAAAGGGTCGCTTTAGTCCCGAACGCTATCGTTTAATCCTGAGACAGATGCGCCTGACGCCCCAGGCTTTCGAAAATGAGGTAAGGGTCCAGCTTTTAGAGGCCAAACTTCGACACCTTCTTACTGCTCCCGTGGTAGCTACCACCAACGAGGCCCGAGAATTTTTTAATTTTGAAAACGAAGCCCTAAAAGTAGGGTATATCAAGCTTGCTATTTCTTCTTTTACCGGGCAAATAAAGCCTACGGAAAAGGAGCTCCAGGCCTATTTTAAGGCCCACCAACAGGCCTATAAGACCAACCTCAAGATCCAATTGACTTACTATCTGCTCCCCTTTTCCCAGGTGGGCAAAGGAGTCAAAGTAAGTGAGGCAGAGGTGAAACAATACTATGAGGCCCACAAAGACCAAACCTTTTTGCTCCCTGAGGCCCGCAAACTCCGCCATATTTTGGTCGTGGTAAAACCCGGAGAGAAGGAAGAAGAGGCGCGTCAACGGGCCGAAAAGATCTTGGCCCAAATCAAGAGCCCCAAAGATTTTGCCGCGGTAGCCAAAAAGTACTCCGAAGACCCGCATAGCAAAAAAGATGGTGGAGAACTGGGGTTTGTAACTAAAAAAGAGTTATTTCCCAGCCTGCAAGAGCCGGTCTTTAAGGCCAAAGAAGGCGAAATTATTGGTCCTCTACGTAGTCCTATGGGGTACCATATAATCTTAGTGGAAAAAATAAGACCTAAGGGGTATGTCCCCTTAGAGAAGGTGCGGGATCAGATTGTCGCCCACCTAAAAGAGCAAAAAATCAAGGCTCTTGCCTGGGACAAGGCCAATAAAATCTACGATAAGATAGTCCTCTCTGGAGGGCTTAGTAAATGGGCCGCCAAGGAACACGTAAAATTAGGCCAAACACCCCTATTTTCCGTGGAAAGTCCTCCTAATTTACCTATTTTGACCCCCAAGGTACTGAGTGCGGCGCAAAAACTCGAAGAAGGGGAACTAGGTCCTCCGCTTGAGGTCTCCTCAGGTATCGTTATTTTCAAGCTAGCCCGCAAAGATGAGCCCCATATTCCCCCGTTTTCTCAGGTCAAGGAGCAGGTAAAGGCCGACTATATCTTGGCCAAGGCAAAGGAGTTGGCTGCGCAAAAGGCCAGGGCCATATTAAAGGCCCTCTTAGACGGCCATACCGATATAATAGAAAAAGAAGGCTTAAAACTCCAGCAAACCCCCTATTTTAAGCGCAAAAATGCCTTGCAAGACTCAGGTCTTCCTGCCCCTGTAGCGCTTAAGGCCACCACCCTGGGCCGCAAGGGCCAGTGGCTTGAGGAGCCTGTGGCCACCGCTAAGGCCTTTTACCTGCTGGAACTTATCGACTACAAAAAACCAGATCCCAAGGCCTTTGCCCAAGAGAAAAAGGCCTATATTTCGAGACTTACCCAACAAAAACGCGAACAGGCCTTTGCTTCTTGGTACGCATATTTGAGAGAAACAGCAGAAATAAAAGTTTATCAAAAATTACCTAATCCATAAGGAGGTTTTGGCTGTTTTATGCCTAAGCGCACAGACCTTAAGAAAATATTGATAATCGGTTCTGGCCCTATAGTTATTGGACAGGCCTGCGAATTTGACTACTCGGGCACCCAGGCGTGTAAGGCCCTGAAGGAAGAGGGCTTTGAGGTAATACTTGTAAATTCAAACCCGGCCACCATAATGACCGATCCCGAAATGGCTGACCGTACCTACATAGAACCCATAACGCCGGAAGTAGTGGCCGAAATTATCAAAGAAGAACGGCCCGATGCCCTGTTGCCTACCCTGGGCGGGCAGACGGGCCTTAACGTGGCCTTTGAGGTAGCGCGAAGGGGGGTGCTCCAAAAATACGGTGTGGAAATGATCGGGGCCACAGCAGAGGTAATAAAAAAGGCCGAAGACCGTGAAGAATTTAGGGCCGCCATGTTGAATATTGGCCTACGTATCCCCCAAAGTGGTATAGCCCGCAGTGTAGAGAAGGCCATCTCTATAGCCCGAAAAATTGGCTACCCGGTTATTGTACGCCCCAGTTTTACCTTAGGAGGTACAGGAGGAGGGGTAGCCTATAATCAAGAAGAATTAAAGGAAATCGCCGAATGGGGTCTTGAGCTCTCGCTAATCCACGAAATCATGATCGAACAGAGTGTGTTGGGCTGGAAAGAATTTGAGCTTGAGGTCATGCGCGACGGCAAAGACAACGTGGTAGTTATTTGTTCTATAGAAAATTTCGACCCCATGGGAGTTCATACTGGCGACTCTATTACCGTAGCCCCGGCCCAAACTCTTAGTGACCGTGAGTATCAACGGATGCGTGATGCTGCCCTGGCCATAATGCGTGAAATTGGGGTAGATACCGGGGGCTCCAACATCCAGTTTGCCATAAATCCGGAAAACGGAGAGATGGTGGTCATCGAAATGAACCCACGGGTGTCGCGTTCATCTGCCTTGGCTAGTAAGGCCACTGGTTTTCCCATCGCTAAAATAGCCGCTAAATTGGCCGTAGGTTACACCTTGGACGAAATTCCCAACGACATTACCCGGGAAACCATGGCCTCTTTTGAACCCACTATAGACTATGTAGTGGTCAAAATACCTCGTTTTACCTTTGAAAAATTTCCCGAAACCAAAGACGAACTTACTACATCTATGCGCTCTGTGGGGGAAACCATGGCCATTGGCCGTACCTTTAAGGAGGCCTTGCAAAAGGCCTTACGGGGGTTAGAGATCGGTCGGGCCGGCCTGGGGGCCGACGGCAAATCTCCTTCGGATACAGGTGAATCCTTGCCCAAAGAGGTCTTATTAAAGAAATTACGGATGCCCAACAGCGAGCGCATCTTTTATCTGCGCGAGGCCTACAAAATGGGCTTTACCACCGAAGAAATTTATGCCCTAACCCAAATTGACCCCTGGTTTTTAGAACAATTACGTCAAATCGTGGCTAAAGAAGAAGAGATCAAGGCTCAAGGGAAAGATATCTTCACCTTTGATACGCTCTACGAGATCAAGCGCTTTGGTTTTTCAGACAAACAAATAGCCTTTTTGACCGGGCTTTCCGAAAACGAAGTCTCTGCTCGACGTAGAGAGCTTGGCTTGAGGCCCGTTTACAAGCTTGTAGATACGTGTGCCGCTGAATTTGAGGCCTATACTCCTTATTATTACTCCTCTTACGAGGTAGAAAACGAGGCCCGCCATTCAGATAAACCAAAGGTCATCATTTTGGGAGGAGGCCCTAATCGCATCGGCCAGGGAATAGAATTTGACTATTGCTGTGTGCACGCCTCTTTTGGGCTGCGGGAGTTAGGCATTGAATCCATTATGGTTAATTCCAATCCAGAAACAGTTTCCACCGACTACGACACCTCCGATCGTTTATATTTCGAACCCCTAACTTTTGAAGACGTATTGCACATTTACGAACAGGAAAACCCCCAAGGGGTAATTGTACAATTTGGCGGGCAAACTCCCCTCAACCTGGCCGTGCCCCTGGCTCAGGCCGGAGTAAAGATATTAGGTACTTCACCAGACAGCATAGACCGGGCCGAAGATCGAGAACGTTTTACCTCTCTGTTAGATAAGCTGGGGCTCCAAAAACCTCCTGCAGGCACGGCCTTTACCGTAGAAGAGGCCCTAAAAGTAGCCGAAGATATCGGCTTTCCGGTATTGGTAAGGCCTTCCTATGTCTTAGGGGGGAGGGCCATGCAGATCGTCTACGACAGTGAGGCCCTAAGACAGTTCATGGAGACCGCAGCCAAGGTAAATCCCGAACACCCGGTTCTTATCGATAAATTCCTTGAACACGCCATTGAAGTAGATGTAGATGCTATCTCTGATGGAGAGCTTACGGTAATAGGCGGCATTATGGAACATATTGAAGAAGCAGGTGTACATTCGGGGGATTCTGCCTGTGTGCTCCCCCCGCTTACCCTTTCCAGGGATATTATCCAAGAGATTAAGGTGGCTACCAAGGCTTTAGCCAGGGAATTGCACGTCATAGGGCTGATGAATATTCAATTTGCCGTAAAAGACAAAGAGATATTTGTCTTGGAGGTCAATCCTCGAGCTTCAAGGACCATACCCTTTGTGTCTAAGGCCACCGGAGTCCCCTTGGCACGTTTGGCCACCTGGATCATGGTAGGCAAAAGCCTCAAAGAGATTGGCTTCACCCAAGAAGTGTGGCCCAAACACGTGGCTGTAAAAGAGGCCATCTTTCCTTTCAGGCGTTTTCCCCAAGTAGACGTACTATTGGGGCCCGAGATGAAGTCTACTGGAGAAGTCATGGGTATCGACCTAGATTTTGGTATGGCCTACGCCAAAGCCCAATTCGCGGCAGGTATGCGTCTGCCCACTGAGGGCAAGGTATTTATTTCAGTCAAAGACCCAGACAAACCCCATGTCTTAGAAGTGGCCAAAAAATTGGCGGATTTGGGCTTTGAGATACTGGCCACCAAAGGTACCGCCGAATACTTAAAGGCTCATGGTATTTTGGCCCGTCAGGTGCCCAAAATTTCCGAAGGGTTACGCCCCCATGCCGTAGACATGCTTAAAAGTGGAGACATCGCCTTAGTTATCAACACCGCTGAGGGAAAAGAAAGCCGTGAAGACGCTTATCTCATAAGGCGTTACGCCATGGAACTCGATGTCCCTTATGCCACTACCATTGCTTGCGCCCGAGCCATGGCTCAGGCTATAGAACGCTTGAAGCAAGCACGTTTTTCCGTACGCCCCTTACAGGATTATTATCGCAAGCTGCCAGACTGCTACTACGTACGCAAAGGCCTACTCTAAAAAGAATATCTCTTTTTGCCGATATGTCCCCCAGAAACTAATAAAATGGGGGACTTATGGACTTAGGAACTGTAGTCGGCCTGGTGCTGGGCATGATTCTCTTGATTGGGTCGATCTTGGCCGGCGGCAGTTTAGGTCTTTTCATAAATCTCCCCTCGGTCTTGATCGTCGTGGGTGGGACAGTAGCCGCATCCTTTGTGGCTTATTCCCTGGCAGACGTGATTGGCTCCTTTAAAATCGCCATGAACGCCTTTTTTAACAAAATTGACCCTCCCGAGGAAATTATTAAAGAATTAGTTACCCTGGCCAATATTGCCCGACGAGAGGGGCTTTTGAAGTTAGAAAAACAACCGGTAAAGAACCCCTTTCTCAAAAAGGCCATCATGTATTGTGTAGATGGTCACGAGGCCGACTTCATCGAAGAGGTCCTTTCCAAGGAGGTATCCTTACTGGCTGAACGTCACGAGATGGGACAAAACCTATTTAAGAGCATGGCGGATTTTGCCCCGGCCTTTGGAATGATTGGTACCCTTATTGGTCTGGTGCAAATGCTTTCGTCCATGGACGACCCTAAGACCATTGGCCCCTCCATGGCTGTGGCCCTGCTGACCACCCTGTATGGTGCGGTGTTGGCCAACTTAATTTTCATTCCCCTGGCCAACAAATTGTCTATCCGTTCCCAAGAAGAACAACTAAATTATCGGCTCATAATCGAAGGGGTCTTGGGGCTCCAAAAGGGCCTAAACCCTCGGGTCTTAGAAGAAATTTTAAAGACCTTCTTGCCCCCCAAAAAGCGTGAAACAGTGGGAGGCGAAGGTTAATGGCCAAGGAGCCGGAAAAAAAACCAAAGTGTGAAGGTGGAGCCCCTAAATGGATGACCACCTTTTCCGATCTCATGTCTCTACTCCTGTGTTTTTTTGTATTATTATTGTCTTTTTCCGAAATGGACGTAGCCCGTTTTAAAGAAGTAGCTGGTTCTCTTCGAGACGCCTTTGGCGTGCAACGTAAGGAAGTGGTTTTTCAATTACCCAAGGGGATTTCGGTAGTCTCTACGGAGTTTCCGCCCCAATTTACCGTAGATGAGCTCTTGGAGCGCGTTAAGGCTGCGGTAAAACTAGAGCTCATAAAGGGCGAAATCCAAATCGAAAGTCTCAAAGACAGGGTAGTATTGCGTTTTAAAGACGAGTTACTCTTTCCCAAGGGCAGTGCCACCCTTACTCCCAGGGCCAAGGCCGTTTTACTCAAGTTGGGAGAGGTATTGTCTTTATTTGACGGAGAAATAGTGGTGGCAGGCCATACAGATGATTTACCTATTCGTAACAAACGATTTAAATCTAATTGGGAATTATCTGCCGCTAGAGCAGTGGCGGTAGTAGAATTCCTCCTAAAGCATAATTTTGTCCTCCCTCGACAGATCGTAGCGGTAGGCTATGGTCCAAGTCGGCCCCTTTACCCCAATGATACACCAGCCCACAGGGCCGCCAATCGCAGGGTGGAAATAATTCTGCTCCAAAAAAAGGCCCCTCTACTAGGTTATTCTGAGGCCTTTTCCGGCAAAAAAGAACAAGAACCCTTACCTGAGGAGGTCAAATGAACAAAGAAAAGAGGAGTTATATCCGCATTTACGACCGTATTCTTTTACGTCATCAGCGGTTGTCTCCGGAAGAATTTGAACAACGGGTGCAAGAATATCAAGAAGGCAAGGATCAACCGTGGATAGACCCCATCCGTCCCCCTGGAGAAGTACGAAAGCTTGAATCCTTGCTCAAAAAATTACGCGAGCGCGATCGAGACCTGGCCGGCATTATGGAATTATTACACCAAAAGATGGATCGTATCTTAATCCACCTTTTGGGACCAGAGTGTCTCAAAGGTTTTCGCGAGGTAGAAGCCAATCTCAGTGCGGGAGGTATAAGAATACCCCTGAATGAGGAGGTAAAAGAAGGGGAAATATTTGAGCTAGACTTAGGTCTGCTTCCGGAGTGGAGTTTTATGCGTACTTATGGCGAAGTGGTCCGGGTGGAAGAAGGCCGGACAGGAGAGAAGGAAGTGGCCTTTAGGTTTATTTGGATTACCGAAGGGGATCAGGACCGGCTTGTACAACATATTTTTCGTCAACAGGTATTACAATTACAGGCCTCTAGGAGGATTAAGAGGCTTAAAACCGACTAACATGCACCACACCGACGACACTTACCCGGCAAACAGGGTGGAGAAGGCTTTCCTCTTAGGGCCTTTTGCCATTCTTTCCACAAAAAGGTCCTTTTCACCCCTGGGTCTATTACTTCCCAGGCAAAAACTTCTTCTTTGTCCCGCATCCGCGCTATTAGAAAGTCTGGATTTATAGAAAGGGTTTTAAGGGCCTGGCTAAAGGGGACCTCTTTGGCCAACATGTAAAGTAGCGGCGCCAGTCTCCGGTCCCCCCGGGCTATCAGAGCCTGTAGAAAGGCCCATTTGGGTAGATCAGCAGTGAAGACCGTGTTAGGGACACGTCCTATCTTGTGGCGTATCCACTTTAGGCGTTGCTTTAGGTCTTTTACCCCTAAAAACGGGGCCCATTGGAACGGAGTCCACGGCTTAGGTACAAAACAGGCCACACTAATCCTTAGCCCCACCATATAGCCCCTGGGACGCGTGACCTTATCGGCCGTATGTCTTATCTTTTTTACGAGGGCCACCAGGGCCTGGAGATCTTCTTCGGTTTCGGTGGGCAAACCAACCATAAAATAGAGCTTTATTGTGTGTACCCCGGCCTCGGCCAGGAGCCTGGTAGCCTCTAAGATGTCTTTTTCTTCAAGCCCCTTGTTAATAACTTGCCTGAGTCTCTGACTCCCTGCTTCTGGGGCTATGGTAGCGGTACGCTGACGAGTAAGTAAGCGCACAAAACCGGGGGTGAGGCTATCGGCCCGCAGAGAAGAAAAGGTCAACTCACAATCTTTGGCCCAGAGTTCAGCAGCCAGGGCTTCGATCTTATGCTGATCGGCAAATTCAAGACCAATCAAACCCACCTTGCTACCTTGAGGAATGCGCTCCAAGGCCTTAAGCAAGGTATCTAGAGACCACGGACGAGGGGGACGATAAAGCATACCTGCCGCGCAAAAACGACAGCCCCTCCCGCACCCTCGGCCCACTTCTAAAAGATAGGTATCGGTAAAGGTGGTCTCTGGGGTGATCAAGTCAGAAAAGGGAGGCTCCTCAAGGTGTCTGGCCCAGACCTTTTTAACCGGTAAATTCTGCCCCAAAGCCCGGAAGCCCTCTATATACCCCTCGGCATTAAAAAAGACCTGGTAATCGGCATGGAGAAATCCGGGGACCCCTTTTAGGGCCTCTGTTAGGCCTTGGGGGGTGTGAGCCTCCTTCAGGGCCTCCAATAAAGGTTTCAGGATGGGCTCTATTTCGGCCACTAAAAAGCCGTCTACAAAGGGGCTTAAAGAATCTGGGTTTAGCCATACCCCCACTCCTCCCGCTAGTATCACTGGCCCCTTGACACGCTCTTTACGCCAGGGAGAGATGCCTGCTTTAAGGAGTATTTTCAAAACATTGATAAAGTCTGTTTCGAAAGATATAGAAAACAAGACTACTGGAAAATCGACTAAGGGCCTATTGGATTCGACAGAGCGTAGGGGAGTATCCCCTTCGGGTAAAAAAAAGCGCTCACAGACAATCTCGTCTACCCTATTTAGCAGGTGATAAACCAGACGGAAACCAAGATTGGACATTCCTACGTGATAAAGATTGGGAAAGACCAGGGCCACAGGGATACGGCCTCGCCAGCGCTTGTGTATGCTCCCCTTTTCTGACCTTGAACGCATGTTCCATACTATAGTAAATTTGTTTGATTAAGTCTTTAAGAGGAGTTGCCCATTGGATAGTTTTACTCTACTTGAAATTTTGGCCATAGCACTCGTATTTACCGCCTATTGGCGCCTTTTTGAGAAGGCTGGAAAGCCTGGTTGGGCAGCTGTAGTGCCTATCTATAACGTAATTGTCCTCCTTGATTTGGTAAAAAGGCCGCGCTGGTGGGCCATATTCTTTTTTTTACCACTGGCCAATATTGTGGTCTCCATTGTGGTCCATATAGAGCTGGCCCGCTGTTTTGGCAAAACGCCTCTTTTTGGTCTGGGTATGGCCCTTTTTCCGGTTATTTTTGTCTCCATACTGGGCTTTGGAGAGGCTTCGTATAACCCCGATGCCTTAGGGAGTTAGAAATGAAAAAGACCGTGCTTGTCACTGGGGGAGCAGGTTACATTGGCTCACACGTGGTTAAGGCCCTTTTCGAACGGGGATATTTTCCTGTGGTCTATGATGACCTATCTTCAGGCCATCGAGAAGCCGTGTTACACGGCGATTTGGTGGTTGGTAGTCTTAAGGAACGCCAGCTCTTAGAAGATGTATTTTCGCACTACAGGCCTTTGGCGGTAATGCATTTTGCCGCCTTTATCGTGGTGCCAGAGAGTGTAAAAGACCCTTTGCGCTATTACCAAAACAATCTGGCCCAGTCATTGGGGTTACTGGAGACCATGGTGAACCAGAAAGTCAAAAACTTTATTTTTTCTTCTAGCGCCGCGGTGTACGGCAACCCTGTGCAAACCCCCATCCCCGAAGATCATCCCCTAGCCCCTATCAATCCATATGGTGCCAGCAAATTTATGATGGAAAGGATAATGAGTGACCTAGAGGCTGCGGGGAAAGATTTTTGTTATGTGTCGCTACGTTATTTCAACGCTGCAGGCGCTGACCCCCAAGCCCGCATTGGCGAAGCCCATAATCCAGAGACCCACTTAATACCCCTGTTATTACAAACCGCGTTAGGAAAGAGGGAAAAGTTCTATCTCTACGGTACAGATTATAATACCCCTGATGGCACCTGCCTTAGAGATTTTATCCATGTAGAGGATCTGGCCCTGCTACATGTATTGGCCTTGGAATACCTCTTGGCCGGAGGCCAAAGCACAATCCTAAACTGTGGCTACGGCCACGGATATTCGGTAAAAGAGGTAATTGAAACTGCCTGTAGAGTCACTAAAAAGGCTATCCCCGTAGAAGAAAAGCCCCCTCGCCCAGGAGACCCACCAATTTTAGTGGCCCAGGCCCAAAAAGTACAACAGGTCTTAGGGTTTAAGCCCCAGTTTGACGACCTGGACCATATAATAGAGACGGCCTGGCATTGGGAACTCAATCGACGTTATTGAAATTTCTTAGAGCCGGCCATAGTTCGACAAAACTTGGGTCTTCAAGGAGTTTTTTCCTTATAAAAGAAAGGCGTTTTTTCTCGCCGGCTTCTTTTAAGGCCTTAAGCAGGGGTAAATATAAAAAATAATCCCCGGGTTTAGTGGCTATAAGGCCCTCAAAAAGGGCAATAGACTCCTTGGCATGGTTTGTCTCCAGCAAATAAAAGGCCTTTAAGTATCTTACCTCAAAGGCTTTGGATAATCCTTGGGTCTCTAATTCTTCTAAGACTCTTTTCAAACAAGACCAGTTTCGCCCGCGCAAGTATAAAAACCCCCTTAAGAGGAGGGCCTGAGGGTCTTGCACCTGTTCCAGGGCCTTTTTTATCTGTCTGGCCGCTATTTTGTCCTGAGCCAAAACAAACAACAGGCTATAGGTTTCCCTAGGCACCTCTGGCCTGTTCAAAAGGGGGCGCAATTGCCCAAAAGCCTTCAAAAAAAACCCTTGTTTCAGATATACCTTGGCCAAAAAGAGACGATCAGCTATAGTGTTTCGTCTCAAGGCCCTCTCAAAGGCCTTCTTGTGGCGACTAAACCAGGGTTTAATAGTTTTGACCGGCCCTTGAGGGGTGTCTTTCAAACAACATAAGGGGTCACCAACGACCACCGTTTGCCAACTCAAATAGGCCAGCGAACGATAGTAGGCTTCGGCAAGGCTTTGTCCGTTTAGGTAAGCAGGAAACAAGATATAGGGCCTGGCCGAGGCTGCTAGATAGGGTTCGTAAACATTTCCCGAAATACCCGTAAGACCAAGCTTTATCAAATCGGCTATTAGAGACTGGGGAGAACCAGCATACCACTTCCAGCGTTCCTTCCAGGAACCAACCTGCCAATGCGGAGGTGGAGGATGAAAGGTCCGGGCACTGGTGCTCACATAGGTAACTCCTATGGCTCCGGGCAAAAACGACAGGGCCAGCTTCCGATTAGGAGGGTAGCGGGGATCGTTGGAACCCCACGAGGCATAGCCTATCACCCTTTGGCCTTGAGTGATAAACTCGGGTCCAAAGGAAGTTTGGAGAATAAGCCCCGGTTTGTTTCTAAGCTTCAGGTATGTAGCGTATAACCAGTTGTCTCCCGGGTTTATAGCCCCTGCCCTAGCATCAAGGATCAGGGTATAAGGTGGTTTAGTATACGGGGCCTTGAGGGCCCGTTTTATCAACGCCTTGGCCTGTGCGGGGGTATAAGCGGCAATTCTTGTAACCATATATATATCGAAGCGGTCGTGCTCGAAGTCCTGCTCAAGGGGGGCGTTAAAAAAGGGGTTAGGTAGCCAGCCCCCCAACCGGTACGGGCCGTAAAGCATCTTTCGGTAAAGCAAAGTGAGTTCTGAATCCACCGAAGCGGCATCGCCATCCCGAGCAACGCGCCCCTGGATCTTGAGTGGCACATCGGGCATCAGGACCATGGCCAAAATTTGGTCCTCTAAATGATGCTTCTTAAGGTAGGCCATAAGGGGTCTTTCTAGCTTTTTTACGTAAGTAGTTCGTGCTATGGCCTCCTTTGCCGGAAGGGATAGCAAAACCAGATTCTCTTCCGGAACCCTCCTTACTCTTTGGTAATAATAGGCCAACATACGAGAAACCGAGCTATTCTTGTTGGCTACGATAAGGACCCGGTCTGGGGTTAGAGCCCAAACTTTTAAAGGTAAAAGAGAAAAGAAAATCCCTAAGAGAGTTAATAGGATTACCATCTGTGGCTCTCGCTGTTAGCGACACATTAGTCCCTTACGAAGGTGTCTTAGGTTTATCTCCATAAGATCAAAAAAACCCAAACCCTTTTCGTATTCTTCTTGAGAAAGGGAGGCCCCGGAGTTTAGGTAAAACATAGACACTCCTGTCTCTTGGGCAATTATTTGGGCAAAACGCTTGGTGGTAGGGTGCTCATAAAAAATGGCCGTGATTCCTTCTTTACGTATTAACTTTATTATCTTGGCCAGGGCCTGCGGGGTAGGTTCTGCTTCGGGACTTAGCCCAGCCAGGGCGATCATTTGCAGATTATAAGCACGGGCCAGATAACCAAAGGCTGCATGACCAGCAAGCACGAGCTTACGACAACGACAAGAGGCCAATCCTTGACGATAAGCTTGATCTAAGGCCTCAAAACGCTTTGCTGTTTGGCAGGCCTGGTGGCGATAAAAATCTGCATGACCAGGGTCTACTTGAGCCAAAAGTTCGCCTAATCTTTGTGCTAATACAGCATCCCACTTAAAATCTAGCCATATATGAGGGTCTATACTATGTTGGCCCTGGCCCAAAAAGCGTAAAGGAGCTCCTTTAGATGCTATCAGTAAGTGTTGTTTTTTCTGTCTCAGGGCCTTTTCTAAGTCTTCAAACCACGGCTCTAACCCATGGCCTACCACCAAAAGCACATCAGCCCTGGTAATGAAGAGCAGGTCTTTCGGGGAAGGCTCCCAGGAATGGGGGTCTGCCCCAGGAGGGAGCAGAAGTCTTATATCGGCCTGCGGAGAACCAACATCTTTGGCTAGTTCATATAGAGGAAAGATACTGGCCACCACCAGAGGACGGGCCCCAACAGGACAAGCAGTAAGCAGAAGCACCAAACAACCTAAACTCAACAGAATCCACTTTATGAACTTCATGGGTCCTCCTCAAAGGACAATTTTTTGTTCCCTTTTTGAGACACAAACACTTATTTTTTAGGCCTAAAAGATCGAAAAGTATATTGAAAAATTGTTTTTAAGCCTATTGAACAAGGCCGGCAATGATAGGTTTAGGCCCTATACATACCACAAAAACGGACCTAAGTCCTCAAGATTTTCCTTTAGGGGTCACTCTTAGGCCCTACCCTAAACGACATGGTTTGGGACTCCCGAGAGAAACATCTCCAGACGTGGTGGACAAAGTTTCCCTAAATAACGTTCAAAAAAGGCTTGAAACAGAAGAGATGAAGAGTTTATTGCGCAAATTGCGTCAGATTGACCAGGAAGTTAAGGCCCACGAGATGGCCCACCTAATAGCAGCGGGCCGTTATGCCCGAGGGGGACCACATTACCAATATATTCGAGGGCCAGACGGGCGATTTTACGCGGTAGGAGGCGATATCAAAATAGACACTTCTCCGGTGCCTGGAGACCCCGAGGCCACCTTAGAAAAGGCCCGTATCATCAAAAGAGCAGCCCTGGCCCCGGCCCATCCCTCTGCTCAAGACCGCATGGTTGCGGCCCTGGCCGATCGTTTAGCAGCCAAAGCCCTTATGGAGATACAAAAAAAGAAACTAGAGGCCCAAAGACAAAGGGCCTTAATGAGTGCTTATCAAGTACAGGGAAATAAAAAGGTCCCTAACAAAGATAGAGGCCTTGACGCGCCGATTTTGGACCTCTGGATTTGATTTTAAACAAGTGAAGCAATCCCATAAGATCGCGCGGGAGTACAAGTCGCCTCGTGATGACTTTTTATCAAGTAAAATGTCCTCTGATCCTTCTAGTAAGATAGCCTATGACCCAAAAATTTCCCGTAGGTATCTAAAGTTTTGTAGAAATTTGCACCAAGACTATTACTACGTTGACAAAGCGGGCTACTTCTTCCTTTACTTATTTGGGAAAGATAAAAGGCTTAAGGCTAATAAGCGTCTGAAAGGAGATGCTGGTTGCCAAGGTTTACGTGTTTAAGGCCGTGGCTTTGGGCAATGTTTAGGGCCATTTCGGCGTGACGTCGCGAGGTGGTGGGAAGATCATCAAGATAAAACGTCGGGTAAAAGGCAAGGAGTGACCAGGGAATCTCTGGCGAAAGCGAAGAGATAAAGCTGGCAAGGGCTTCTAACTCTTCTTCATCCACATAGCCAGGCACAAGAAGCGTTGAGGCCACCAGGGCCGGGGGATGTGGGCGTACAGCTGCCAATTGTGCTAGCATGCGGAAATTGGCAAGTGTCTGTTCGTTCCCTACCCCACAAAGGCTCTCATGAATGGGCTGGCGGTAAGCTTTGAGGTCGATCTTGACACAGCCTCCTGAGACAAGGGAAAGACGCATCATAGCCTGGGCAAGGCGGGGGTTTTCGGCGCCGTTTGTTTCCCAGCAGACGCGAAGAATCTTTCCGCCTTTGTGCGCTTTCGCGGCCTTGGCAAAGGAAAGCGCGTGCGGGGCCTGCGGCCCTGGATCTCCCCCAAAATAGCAAATACAGCTTACGTGGTCTTTTACATCGGCAAGCATCTTTTCCGCAGAAACTGGTGGTTGTTTGAGGCTGCGGGTTTTAAAATGCCAGTTTTGGCAATAAAGGCAGTTAAAATTGCAGGCCTCGTAAAAAACCGCAAGATTGGCATAGCCCCTTTCCGGCCCAGGTAAATAGGCAAAATCAGGGTATCCGGCCCCGGTGCCCCCAGGGCAAACAAAGTCAGCCACGCAATTGGTAGGTAAAGGGTCAAGATACCAGGATACATGAGCAGCCTTTGGGCCTGGTCCCTTTAAGCGGCCAGCCTGGTTTTGCCAAACGCCACAATAACCAAAGGCCCCTTCGGGAATGCGGCAGCGATGAAAACACAGGTTGCAGGGCACGCCCTCTTTGGCCCTGGGTGGCTCTTCAGGCAGACCAAAAGCTTTTCTTGTGGCCGCGTGAATCTTTTTTATTTCTTCTTTTAGTTCTTCCCAGTATTTGCGCAGGCAGGAAGCACAAAAGCCGATTTTTTGAGAGATAGTAAAGGCGCTTTTTCCACAGTAGCCACAAACACCCATAATCAAAGTTTTTTAACCTTTAGTTTAAACCCTTCTATCGGTTTGAAAGAGTATTTATGAGATACTGCTACCCAAACAGGGACATTGAGTCTAGCGCTTCGATTATTTCTTCTGCCGCTATCTCTTGCATACAGCGGGTTGTTTCACAGTTTCTCTGAAAGCAGGGCACACAGGGCAGCTTCTTTTGTATCACCCTGTGCCTTTCACCCAAAGGCCCTGTGCGCCAGGGAGCCGTAGGCCCAAAAAGGGCCACCACCGGCTTGTTTAGCGCCGCTGCAAGATGCATGGGACCGGTATCTACCGAGACTACCAGGGTGGCCTGAGAGATAATGCTTGCCAACTCAAGAAGAGAGGTCTTGCCACAAAGGGAAAGGCCCTCTCCTTTGGCCAGA
>Ga0256840_1001250_pt1 | contig 24372 bp, 27 predicted proteins | sample 355202metaG_FD_185969 | JGI IMG/M metagenome (GOLD analysis project Ga0256840, IMG submission 185969) | Hydrothermal vent microbial communities from Mid Atlantic Ridge, Atlantic Ocean - 355-202 | ecosystem: Environmental > Aquatic > Marine > Hydrothermal vents | place: Atlantic Ocean: Mid...
TAATTGATATTTTGTTTAAAATGAACGTTTTAGATAAATTAATGCTTTTATCTAATGTATCATATATGTCATTAATTTTGTTACTCATTTTTTAATTTTATTACTAAAAGAGACTATTTTACTAGCCCCTTTTATTAAATTCACATACTATCTCTAATTGTATTTACTTCATGTAATAAAGTTTGATCTTGTTTAATTAATTTTTCTAATTTTTTACATGAGTATAGTACAGCTGCATGATTTCTACCATCAAAAATATTTCATATTCTTTCATAGGTATAATTCATTTTTGTTTTAAGTAAGTACATTGATACTTGTCTTGGTATCATAAACTCTTTTCTTCTATTTGATCATTTAATTCATTCAACTTCTATTCAAAAATGTTCTCATACTTTTGCAATAATATCTTCAAAACTTTTAATTGTTGTTTTATGAGGAGTTTTAGTGCTTCATAAAATATCAGTTGTGAAACTAAGTTTTTTTAATTTTTCTGCAATTCTTGGTAGAGTTGGTGTAATATTACTTAATTCGTATTCAGCAATCATTTGGTTTAATACTCATTCTAACTCTCTAACATTTTCAGTTACATTAGCTGCTATAAATTCAGCTACGTCTTGTGGTATCATAAATTCTTTTGCTCTTGCTTTTTCTTGTAATATAGCAAGTCTAGTTTCGAAATCAGGTATTCATATATCAACAGTAATACCCCATTCAAATCTACTTCTTAATCTTGGTTCAAGATTTTCTAATTCTTTTGGTGCTCTATCTCATGAAATTATAATTTGTTTATTAGATTCATATAATAAATTAAATATATTATATAATTCATTTTGAGTTTGTTCTTTTTTTGCTAAAAATTGCACATCATCAATTATTAAAACATCCATTTCTCTATATTTTTGCCTTAATCTTTCTATACTTCTCTTTTTAACGGCAGATACATATTCAGTAATAAATTTATCTGCAGTTGTGTATACTATATTTTTATCTTTAAATTTTTTAATAATTTCATTTCAAGCAGCTCTAAGTAAATGAGTCTTACCTAATCATACATCTCAATATATATATAATGGATTATATGCTTTACCAGGGTTTCTACAAACTGCCTCACAAGCTGAAAATGCTAATTGATTATCAGTTCAAACAATAAAATTATTTAGATTGTATCTTTCTTTAGCTGTTTTTGATGCTACAACTTTATGATTAATAGAATTATCTAAATTAATATTTTTTTTAGATTTTTTAGATTTAGTAACTTCTTTTAGAAAATTAGAACAGTCAATTGTATCAGTGTTTGAAGGGTTATCAATATTTGAATCAATTTTAAATGAAATTTTTTCAATTTCTCTATTTTCTAATTTAGTAGCTGATAAAACTTCATTATAAAATTTTGCTTCTAAATTATCTTTCATAAAACTAGAAACTACTCAAAATACTACTTCATTTTTATTTAATTCTAAAATAGAAATTTTTCTAAAATAAACTAGAAAATCTTGTTTCTTTATAGAGTTTATAATATTATTAACTATATTTTGTAATTGGTATTGTTTTTGCATTTTATTTGGGATAATTTTATTATAAATAATTCACTAATTAATCGTTCTTTATTTGTCTTTATCTCTTATTTGACTGTAATCAGTTTAATCGCTTTATTTTAATAGTCAAAGTAATATTTTCCCTTGACGTAGTTTGATGTTTAAAAAATGTAAACAATAACTTAGTTAGCATTGATAAAGTACACAAAATATAGTTTTTAACATTTTTATAAATTCATCTGTCAATATTTTTTATAAAAAAGTTTTATACATAATTTATGCTATCTTTAATGAATTTCATTGATAATAGATGTTGTTAATTCATTGATTATCTCCATCATTATTTATTCAGTTTGACTTAAAAAAAAATACTTCAAAATTAAAATTATTTATATCTAAAAAATTCATATATGACTCAAATATTTCATTAACCTTATTATTAAAGTTTCTAACATTATCATAAGCTATAGGTAGATCAAATAGTTTATTTATTTGAGATGTTAATTCTAAATGATTTATTCTTCAAGTAATATCAAAAAAAGTAACATGAAATTCATTTGCATGATTTTTTAATACAGATATTTTATTAAGCTCATTTATAAATCAATTTATATCTGATGAATTATTATCGAATTTTAAATTTTTATAAAATGTCATTCATGTGTTTTCAACTGCTTATATTATTAATTCTTTTTCATCATAAAAATCATAATTTAACATATCTACTTTTAAATTTGCTAAATCTTGTTTTTCTTTTTTATTAAGTTTAAATAATTTAAAAAATAATTCTTTAGCATATATATAATCTTCAAAAATATTTTCTATTATTAAATCCCAATCATACAATCAAAAACTATTTAATTTATCTAAAGTATCTCAAGTAAACCTATCTTTGTAATTTGTAATTGCTGATAATGTATCATTTTTTTTGATTTTTCATAAACTTTCATCTTCTAATAAATAATAATGATACTGTTCAAATAATCATCTTTTTCATAATTCTTTCTTTAATCATGTTGAATTATTACATAAATTAATGAAACTATCAAAATTTTCACTAAATAAAAGTGTATCTCATCAATTTTTAATTCAATATATAAATAAACTTATATCTATATTTTTTGTATTTAAATTTAATATATTAGAATATATTGATGCAAAATGTACTCAATTTTCTATTAAAAAATATAAAATATTATATTTTTCCTCTAAATCTAAAGTATTACTAATTTCAATGAGTTCTTCAAAATCATTCTGTTCTTCAGTATTTGTAAATGATTCTATTAATGTATGTACTTTAAATATAATTGAGTCTCATTCAATTATATTTTTTGATTCTTCTTTATAATTAGATTGATATAAAGCTATATCTGATAGTGTTAAATTTTCATTTTTTTCTTCAATACTATTATTTGTTTCCATGTTCTATTTTTAATATTAATTAGTATTATTATATAATAAATAAAAAACTAGTCAATTCATATTTTTTTAATAAAATAAATTGGTTTTTATTTTTTTATATATATACTATATTTGTGAGAGAAGGTATCTACTGCAAGATTAATCTTGGAGAGGAAAGTCTGGACATCGTGAGGAAAGCGTAGAAGATAACAACTTCGGTTTAGGTTATAATTCATAAAGCCTAAATACCACTAGTGCCGCAGAGACAATACTAACTAATTTATTAGTGAAAGGTGAAAAGACATTCTAAGAATGTAGCTTGCTTGCAAGATTTGGTAAACTGTACGTGATGCAATGGGAATGGTATTTCTAGAGATTATTTTCCTCTATTGTTTCAAAGAAATATACTCAGCTTGAGTCTATGAGTGATTATAGACCTAGATAGATTGATACCTAGATACAAAATCCGGCTTATTACTCTCACATTTTAAATAAAACTTAAAAAAATATGAAATTAGTATTTATATGAATTCAGGGTTCTTGAAAATGAACTCAGGCAAGGCTATTAGAAGAAAAATATGATTTTAAATTATTTGAGTCATGAACTGCACTTAGAAATATAGCAAAAGAAGATTCTGAATTATGAAAAATAGTAAAAGAAACGATTGAAGCATGAAATCACGTATCACCAGAAATTGTTGAAAATATAATGGTTGATATATTAGAAAATAAAAGTGATTGAAAAAATGCAATTTTTGATGGTTTTGTTAGAAATATATGAAATAAAGAAAGTGCTGATAAGGTTTTGTGAGATTACACAGTAGTTTTATTTCAGTTATCGGAAGAAAAAGCAAGAGAAAGATTATTATGAAGAATGTATAATCCTAAAACTTCTGAAACATTTAATGCTTGAACTCTAATTGACCCAGAAACATGAGATAAGCTTGAAAAAAGAGCTGATGATAATGAAAAAGCAATAGAAAAAAGAATTGATTTGTATATTGAAAAAGCATTACCACTTGTGACTGAATATAGAAAAACTTGAACTATGTTAGAAGTTAATGCAGATCAATCAGTAGAAGATGTATTTAAACAATTAGTAGAAAAATTAAATTTAAAATAAAAAAATGATAGGATTTCAATTATGAAGAGAATATAAATTATCAGTTGCTGAAATATTAGCAGTTTTTCCTGACTGAAAAACTGTATTTTTGAATAAAGATTTTTTAATATTAGAAAATATAGTAAAAAATGAAGTATTAGAAAAAGCTAATAATTTATGATGAACAATTAAAATAATAGAAATTAATAATAACTCTACTATTTTAGAAGATGCATTAAATTCTGAAGGTAAATTCAAATATTGAATAAGTATATTTTGAGAAAAGAAAAATCTTAAAACTACATTAATGGATCAAAAAAAAGAACTTAAATGACAAAGTATATCTTCTAGATTTATAAATAAAGATTTTAAAAATCTTAGTTCTGCTCAAATATTATGAGAGAAATTGGTTAAGACTCTTTCAGATTATACTTTTATATATACTGAAGATAAAAGATTCTTCTGAAAATCAATTTGGGTTCAAGATATATATAATTATTCAAAAAGAGATTGGCAAAAAGATAGAGATATGCAAACTGGTATGTTACCACCAAAATTATGTCAAATGATGATAAATCTTTCATGTGGTAAAACGATTTATGACCCTTTTGTTTGATTAGGTACTGTCCTTATTGAATCTATATTAATGTGAAATAAAGAAGTATATTGAAGTGATTTAAGTCAAATAATGGTAGATAATACTACAAATAATATTAATTGATTTATAAATAGACAAAATATACAATTAGATAATGTTGAAATAATTAAATTGAATTCAAAATTTATTAATGAATCAGAAATTTTATTAAATAAAAATATTGATTCTATAGTTACAGAGTGATATCTAGGAGAAATGATGACACAAAAAAATATTAGTCATGAAAGAATAAATAAACAAAAAGATTCACTTGTTGAATTATATGATAGATTTTTTATTTGATTGAAGGAAATTAATTATAATTGAAATATTGTTATATGTTTTCCTTATTGGGAAATCAAATGAACTACTGTAATGTTTACTGAAATTTATGATACTATTAATAAATATTGTTTAATAGAATGATTATTCCCTGCTGATTATTTAATTAAATGAACTGATAATTGAAGTCTTTTATATAAAAGAGAAAAACAATTAGTTTGAAGAGAAATTTTTAAATTAAAAATGAAGTAGACAATTTATTCTACTTCATTTTTTTATATAATTCTTCATTTTAATATATATCTATCTAATTCTGTAATTTTTACTTTAACTAAATCTCAAATTTTTATTCAATCTGTTTTAGGAAAACGTACTTCTTTAAAGTTTCTAGTTCTTCAAGTAAAATTTCATTCTTTTTCTCATGAGATAAGTACTTCTTCCTCTCTATCCAACATCATAGAATTTCTAGAAGTAACATTTTCTAAAAGTATATCATTTAATATATGCCATCTTTCAGCTTTTTCTTCATTTGTAATATTATCAGGGTAAATTTTAGCAGCTATTGTTGTTTTTCTTACAGAATATCTTGCATTGTATGTAAAATCAAATTGACACTCTTTAAATGCATTAACTGTTTTTTGGAACATTTCCTCAGTCTCACCTGAAAATCAAACTATTATATCTGTAGAAATAGCAAACAATGGATCTTTAGATCTTAAATAATCTACCATTTTTCTAAAATCCTTATATTTATGTCTTCTATTCATTCTTTTAAGCATTTCATCAGAACCTGATTGTAATGCGAAATGAAGATAATTACATAGTTTATCTAATTCAAAATGAGCATCAAGAATGTCTTGAGTCATATCATGAGGGTTAGATGAAGTGAATCTAATTCTATCAACTCATTCTATTTTATTTAATTCTTCTAATAATTCTCTAAATGGAGATTTTCACAATCAATCATTCCACTTTCATTTTTCTTCATTCCAAAATTTTTTATCTATCCATTGTTTTCAATATGAATTTACATTTTGTCATACAAGAGTTAATTCTTTAGCTCAATTTAAAACAGCTTCTTTAGCTTCATTTACAATATCTAAAATAGTTCTAGAATTTTCTTTTCATCTTGTCATAGGTACTATACAATATGTACAATAATTATCACATCATGATTGTATTATTATAATTGCACTTGCTGGATTTTCTCTTAATTGTTTTTGTTTTAAATAATCATCAAAAGAATAATCTGATCAAAATGATTCTCATAATATATGTGTTAAAATCAAAGGTAAATATTTAGTATCTTCAATTCTAAGTGTAAATGCTAATTTATTATCTGATCTAGGAAATAATTTATCATCATTATTAAAAATAGCTGAATTATTATTAGTTATAACTATATTTTTTGCTTTATTTTTATCTCTTTTATAGTCATCTAAATATTTCGAATCAATACCTGTTTTTCTTACCATACAACCAGTTATTCAAACTATTATATTCTTTTTATTTTTTTTATTTTCCCTATCTATTTCTTCAAGCATTCAGAAAACTTTATCTTCTCATTTTTGTCTGACTGAACATGTATTAAAAATAACTAAATCTGCATCTTTCCAATTGTTTACTCTAAAAAAACCTGATTGTAATAAAATCATATTAATTTTTTCACTATCAGCTTGATTCATTGCACATCAAAATGTCTGTATAAAATATTTCTTCACTATAATACTTAATTTAATTATAAATTTTTGTAATTATATAAGAAAAAAAAAGACAATCAAGTTTGTCTTTTTATTCTATTGGAAATTTTGAATTTTTTATTTCTTCAGATATTATTCATTTATCAACTAATTGTTCCGCATATTTATTTAATGAAATCATTCAATCTTTTGTTGATACATGGATTAGATTTGCTAATTCATTTGTTTTTCATGATCTTAATAATAATTCAACATTATTATTAATATTCATTACTTCAAATACTGCTACTCTTCAATCATTATTTATTTTTTGTGTTAATTTTTGAAATATAGTAGATTTTAAAACTCATGATAGTCTATTATTAATAGTAATTTGTTCATCATTTTCATAAAATCATAATATCTTTTTAATAGTATCTCATGTTGTTCTAGAACTAATACTTGTAATTACAAGTATTCAACTTTCAGCCATATCCATAGCTAAATTAAGTGTTTCTTTATCTTTAATTTCAGATATCATTACAATATTAGCATCTTCTCTAAATGCTGATAATAATGCAGAAATATTAGATTTAGTATCTCTTCATAAATTTCTTTGTGAAAAAATAGATTTTTTATTTTCAAAAATAAATTCTACTGGGTTTTCAATTGTTATTATATGCTCTCACCTATTTTTATTTATATCTTCTAATAGTGTTGTAATTGTTGTTGATTTTCATGAAGAGGCTGGTCATGCAACTATTACTAATCAATTTTTTAATTTAGTTATATCTTTTACAGATTCTGGTAACATTAATTCGTCTATTCATTTTACAGTAGATTCAATTTTTCTCATTACTAATGAAATTTTTCATAATTTATAAAATGCATTAACTCTAAATGTTGATCAAGATTGAGATAAATAACTAAAATCTAAATCTTTATTCGTTATAAATTCTTTTATTAAATCCTTTTGTTCATTTAATAATTCTAATAATATTTGATTAACTTTTATTTTTTCTAGTTTTCAAGTTGATTCTAAAGTTAATAATTCTCAATTTACTCTTAATACTATAAATGATCATTCAGTTATATGTATATCTGATGCATTTTTTTTAATAGCAAAATCAAGAATTGGACTTACAGATAAATTTCACATAATATAATTATTAATTGATATATAATTATATTATAACATAAAAGATTAAATAAATGCAAATTTATTTAATCTTTTATTTGTTCTATTATAGAACCCGAGTCTATAATAAATTTTTCAGCCTCATTTCATGTATAATGTTTGTATTTGTCTTTATATATAATTTTTTTAATTCAGGCTCAAATTATATTTTTAGTACAATCTAAACATGGTTGATATGTACAATATATAGTAGCTCACTCAATTTTTACTCAATTTCTAGCTGCCCATAAAATTGCATTCATTTCGGCATGTATTTCATGTCTTGCTGACCAATCATGATGATCTGGTCAATAAATTCAATTAAATTTTTCATTACAATTAATATATCAAGAAGGTGTTCAATTGTATCATGTAGATAATATCCTATTACCTTTAACTATAATAGCTCACACTTGTCTTGATACACATTTTGATCATTTCGCAATTTCAAATGTAATATTTATAAAATTTTTGTCGTTTAACATAATTAATTTATTTCTCAAGTATTAGTAATGCTTTCTTTTATATCAGATATTTGTTGAATCGTAGTTTTAATTCAGTCAATTTTTCCCGAATTAGTATCAATAAAATCAACTACGTCATCATATCAACTTTTAATCTCATTATATGTATTTTGGACTCATGACATTGTTTCTCTAACTGAATCTATTTTATCCTTTGTTTTATCAACTCAATCAACTATATTATTTTTAAAATCTAAGGCTCAACTAAGTATTTCATCAGTTTTTGGAATATTTACTGATTTATCATTAAAAAATTCTCTAAGCTCAATTATTTTATTATTGAATCAATTAATTCATAGTAAATTTTCTATTGCAGATGCAAAATTTGGTAATGTAAAAATTAATAATATGTATCATACAAATAATATTATTAAACTTAATATAAGTTTTTTAATCATAATTTAAAAAAATGAAATAAAATATATAATTAATATATTCCATTTCATCATAAAATCAATATTTTAAATATTATCCTAATAAATCAGAAACATTTAATTTTCATTTTTTTAAATCCTTATTTAGTGATATTATTTCTTTATCATTAATTTTTTTATCATTAATTTTATTAATGGAATTTGTATTTAATAATGTATTTTTTAATTTATTGATATTTTCTTCTGTTAATAACTTATTTGATAAATTAATAGCTAATACTTCCGTTTTTACCATTGAATGTTTACCACATTTAAAACATTCAATATCTATATTTATTGTTGATCAGGCAGCTCATATAATATCAACATTTGTATCATTAATTCATTCTCAGCATTCAGGACATTTATAACTTTTAATTAATGATTCTATCATTCATTTTATTGATTGAAAATTCATATTTATTTAATTATTTTTAAACTCTTAATAATTATATCATCTAATTATATATTTTTCAAAACTTTTTCAATTCTTTCTATTGACTTTTGATTTCATAGTATATATACCATTTCTAATCAACCAGGTGAAAATTGTTCTCAACTTAGTACACATCTAACTGGCCACAACACTTGTCCATTTTTCATTTCAGCATCTTTTATTTCTTTAATAAATGCATTTTTTATATCTAAAATTGTATCAAAATCTTCTCATTTTGATTTTAATAATCTTAATGTTATTTCTAATGCCTTTTTTACTATTGTTATATCTGTGATTTTCATTTTTTCATTTAACATCAATTCATTACTAGGAATTTTTGAATCACTATAAAAGAAATTTGTATATCATTTGTATTCTGAAAAGTGTTTTATTCTACTTTTTAATTCAAAAAAGATTTTTTTATTATATTCATCTGAAAAAGTATTAATTAAATTATAAAAATCAACATCGTATCTTGATAAATATGTCATTAATTTATTATACAAATAATCTAAATCAGAAGTTTTTAAATAATGACTATTGAAAAAATCTAATCTTTCGACATCAAATACAGCTCAAGATTTATGTACATGATTGAGATCAAATCTTTCAATTAATTCGTTCATAGTAAAAAATTCTTCAGTTGTTTTAGGATTCCAACCTAGTAATGCTATATAGTTAATAATTGCTTCACTTAAATAACCTTTTTCAATATATTTTTCAACTGCTACATCTCATGTTCTTTTTGATAGTTTCTTTTTATCACTTCATAATAATAAAGGTATATGGGCAAAAATTGGAGCTTCCCATCAAAAAGAATTATACATTATAACGTGTTTTGGTGTACTTGGTGTCCATTCATCTCATCTAATAACATGCGTTACTCACATTAGATGATCATCAACTACATTTGCTAAATGATATGTAGGAAAACCATCAGATTTTAGTAAAATTTGTTCATCTATATCTTTTGAAGGAACTTTAATTTTTCATTTTACCATATCTTCAAATTCTATAATTGTATTGTCTGGTACTTTTAATCTAACTGTGTATGAAGCTCATGAATCTAACTTTTCTTTAATTTCTTCTTTTGATAAATATCTACATTTTTTATCATATTTTGTAGGTAATCAAAGACTAGTTTGTTCTTCTCTTAATTCAGTTAATCTTTCAGAACTACAAAAACAATAGTATGCTTTATCATTTTCAATTAACTGATCTAGATATTTTCTATATATACTTAATCTTTCAGATTGATAATACGGTCATTTATCTCATGGATTATTAGGTCATTCATCAGGTATTAATCATACAGAAGCTAAAACTTTAAGCATATTTTCTACACTTCATTCAACTAACCTAGTTCTGTCAGTATCCTCAATTCTTAGCATAAATTTACCATTATTTTTTTTGGCAAATAAATAATTATACAATACTGTTCTTAAACTTCAAATATGTAAATATCATGTAGGGCTTGGTGCAAATCTAGTTATTACTGTCATTCTTCTTTATATTTTACAAATTAATTTATTTTATTCTATGGAAAATAATGCTTTTGTAAAGCTATAATTTGATATTTTATTAGTAAAAATTTTAAAAATTTGATATAATTGAATATGTAATTAAAATAAAATTAATTTAATAAATAATTTAAAATAAATGACAGTTATTTGAAAAACAGATAAAATTATAACTAATACATTAATTCCAACAGTTATTGATAAAACACCAAGTTGAGATAGAGCATATGATATTTATTCTAGATTATTAGAAGATAGAGTTATATTCTTATGAGAATGAATTGATAGTCATGTTGCAAATACTGTAATTGCACAATTATTATTTTTGGAAAAACAAAATCCAAAAGCTTGAATTACTATGTATGTAAATAGTCCTGGTTGACATGTTACTGCGTGATTAGCTATTTATGATACTATGCAATATATTTCATGTCCTGTTACTACTGTTTCAATTTGATTATCTGCATCTATGTGATCAATTATATTATGTTGATGAGCAAAATGAAAAAGATATTCATTACCTCATAGTGAAATAATGATCCATCAACCTCTTGGTTGAGCAGAGTGACAAGCAACTGATATTAGATTAGCTGCAGAACATATTATAAAAACTTGAGAAAGATTATATAAAATAATCGCAAAACATACAGGCAAAAAGATTGAACAAGTTGAAAAAGATTGTGATAGAGATAATTTTATGACAGCTGAAGAAGCATTAGAATATTGATTAATTGATAAAATAATAAAAAATAAGTAAAACTAAAAGTTTTACTTATTTTTTTCTATTTCAAATATAATTTACTAAAAATTTTAGTTTTTCAGATTGTAATTCTTTGATAATATTATTACAATCAAAGATTAATTTATCTAAATATTTATGTGTTTCATTTAATCACATAAAATATACGAATCATTTTTCTTCAGAATCTCATACACTCTTCCCAGTTTCCTCTGGTGTTCATTCAACATCTAATAAATCATCTTTTACCTGAAAAGCTAAACCAATTTTTTGTCAAAATTCTTTAAATTTTTTTAGTTCAATATTATTTTCACTTAACATTAAAGCTCATATAATTGATATTTCTATTAATGCTCATGTCTTTTTATTATGAACTTCAATTAAATTTTCTATTGTTAATTTTTTAGGATTGTTTTCATAATATAAATCTAAAACTTGTCATCATAACATTCATTTTATTCAAACTGACTCTCAAAATATTTTTATTAATTCTGTATTTCATATTTCAGATAATAATTCAAATGATAATGAATTTAATAAGTCTCAAATAAGTATTGCGTTAGCTTCTCAGTATTTTTTCCAAACTGTCAATTCTCATCTTCTTAATTCATCATTATCCATAGCAGGCAAATCATCATGAACAAGACTAAATGCATGTAATAATTCTAATGATATACAAAATTTTACAATATTTGAATTAGTATTTATATCATTAATATCCAGTCATGATATCATTAAATAAAACTCTAAAGCCAGAACACTTCTTATTCTTTTTCATCAAGTACAAGCATATATACTTGCTTCTTTAATTATATCTAATCATTTATTATTCTCTGATTTAAAATAATTTATTAGATAATTATTTATAGATTCTTCTATAAAAGTTTTATAATCATTATACCATATAGGTAGCATATTTTTTTAAATTAATAATTATTTTCAAAAATTTCTTTTTGATGTATTAAATTTTTCAATTGCTTTTTCTAGTTCATTATTATCAAATTCAGGCCATTTTTTTTCTGTGAAATAATATTCTGAATATTCAGAATCATATAAGCAAAATCACGAATGCCTAATATCTCAACCTGTCCTAATTATCATATCAATAATTGGAAATTTTCATGTGTCAGTATATTTTCTAAATTTCTCCTTTGTTAGTGTATCAGGATTAATTCATTTTTTTATAATCTTTTTTGTGGCTCTAATTACTTCATCTTGTCATCAGTAAATAAGAGCTAATATTACGGTCAATCATTTATTATTTTTAGTACTTTCTTTAACTTCAATAAGTTTATTGAATGAATCAATTGGTAATTTTGATATATCTCATATTGTTTCAATTTTAATATCATATTCCTTCATCTGATTTAGGTAAGAATCGATATTATTGATAAGTTTAATAATTCATTTTACTTCTTTTTCATCTCTTTTTTTTAAATTATCTGTTGATAAAACCCATAATGTGAGATATTTAATTCATTTATCAGAGACTTTTTTTGTAATATTAACGACATTTTTAGCTCATGCTATATGTCATGCAATTGATGGTAAAAATCTTTTTTTTGCCCATCTACGATTTCAATCCATTATTATTCAAAGATGATTTATCATATGATTAATTTAATATTAAATGTTCAGGATTAGCTAATTCATGAAATTTTCAATTTTTAGCCATTAATTCATTATAATTTCAATTTTCAACAATTTTTCAATTTTCCAACATAAAAATTTTATCTGAGTTTTGTATAGTAGATAATCTATGTGCTATAACTATTGAAGTTCTTCATTTCATAAGTTTATCTAAAGCTTTTTGTACCAATTTTTCAGTTTTATTATCAAGTGCTGATGTGGCTTCATCTAAGATAAGAATTTTTGGATCTTTAAGAAATAGTCTGGCAATTGCTATTCTTTGTTTTTCTCATCAAGACAATTTTAATCATCTTTCTCAAATAATAGTATTAATTCAATCTTTTAATTCAAATACAAAGTTAGCCTCGGCTTTTTTTAATGCAGATTTTATATCTTTAATTGTACTATTTTTATTAGCAAATAAAAGATTTTCTTTAATTGTTGAATTAAAAAGAGAATTATCTTGCATAACTAATCAAATATTTGATCTTAATGAATTTTTATTAACAGTTTTAATATCTATTCAATCAATACTAATTGTTCAACTTTTTATTTCCCAAAACCTAAAAACAAGATTTATTATAGTAGATTTTCATGCTCAAGTATTTCAAACAAAAGCAATTTTTTCTCATTCTTTAGCATTAAATGAGATATTTTTAATTATTCATTTATCTTTAGAATATCAAAAAGATACGTTTTTGAATTCTATATTTCATTTAATATTTCATAATTTTTTCACTACTTCAATTTCTTTATCTAATTTTAATTCATCAAATTCTTCATAAAGATTTCTAATAGAACTTAATTGTTCTTGGTTATTTCTTAAATTTCTAAATATAAAACTTATTGGAAAATAAATATATCAAATAAAAGAAAAGAAAAGGAATAATGTTGTAAAATTTATTTCTCATGAACTAATTAAGTAAAATCAAACAGATAGAACTATTACCCTTGATGTCATTACAATAAATCATGTATAAATATCTGCAACTGACCATCTTTTTGAAACTAATCTTTGTTTCTCCATAGTTCTGTTATTAAGAGAACTCATTTTTTTTGAAAACGTATTTTCTAGTACTAATGTTTTTATAAGTCAAAGATTTTGTAATGCATCTCAGAAGTATCAAAATGATTTATCCCAGCTTTTGTTTACTTGTTTTTGTAATTTTTGTGTTTTAAAATTAAAAATATATCAAATATACATCAATATTGGTAACATAAAAAGTGTAGCAAAAGCCATTTTATAATTAATATAAAATAATATAATTATAATTACGAACATTCATGAAAGATTTTTTATTAAATCTGAAAAAATAAAAAAAAGAAAATTAAAAGTATCCTTAATTCATCTATCAAAAATTTTATAAATAGATCATTGTTTTTTATTTAGATAATCATTATATTGCATATGAATAATCTTATCTGTCCAATATTCAAATTGTCTATTATGGAAAAAAAGTATATTTTTATCTGTTAAATAATATCTATATATATAACTTGCTACTAGAGAGAAAAATATAAAAAATATCCAAAAAACAATAAAATATACTATATTTTTAAAATTCACACTTTCTCAGTTTATGTATTGTTCTATATAACCAATAATTTTCACAAAGAAAAAAGGTTCAATTAACCATAGAATAGATACAAAAACTCAAAAAAACAAAGCTGTATAAAACTTTGTTTTTCAAATTGTATTTTTGTAATCTAAAATTACCCTTTTAATTATATCAGAATTTGTCATAATATCTATTATTAAACAACTATTTTGTCTTCAGGATTAATTATAATTTTTTTATAAACACTTAATTTTTTCTTCATATTTACTTGATATAGTATTGGTGATGCAATAAATATTGAGCTATAAGTACCAATAAATGTACCAAATATCATAACTAGTATAAATCATTTTATTGTTTCAGGTCAAAATAAGAAAATGGTAGTTAAAACGAATATCAAAGTAAGACTCGTATAAATACTTCTTGTTAAAGTTTCTCTAACAGATAAATTTATTATTTCATCGAGATTTTTTCATCTTCAAGCAAATTGTCTTAAATTACTTCTAATTCTATCAAATACCACTATTGTATCATTAATAGAGTATCATAGTATAGTTAATAGTGCTGTAATAAAAAATGTATCTATTTTAAATTCTGGATAATACATTGATATAAATATGTATGCTCAACTAGAAATTATAACATCATGAAACAATGTTATAACTGTTATTGCTGCAAATGATAAAACAGAGATTCAAGAAACTACTCATGAAAACGCAAATGTAACATAGAAAGTAATTGCAACAATAGCTAATGCTAAAGTTATAAATGCAGTATTTTTAATATAATCTCAAAAACTTTTACCAATATTTATATATTTAGCTTCTATAGATGTAGTATCTTGTTTTTGTATTATATTAAATACATCTGTTTTAAATGTATTTTTTAATTCATCTAATTTTTTAGCATCATCTATTGGATAAAATCATACTACAACTGAAATAGTTTTTTGTCCAGTAATTCTGTAAACATTAATATTATTAATTACCTGTTTATCATTATAAAGAATTGTTTCTTTTTTAATATTTAATTCTTTTTTAACATTATCAATATTTATAGAATTTTCATAATTATAATCCATTTGAATACCTCATGTCATATCTATTCATAAATTCAATTTTGGTACTAGTAATAAGAAAACTGAAATGATGAAAAATAATGCAGATACACCTAAGTATATATATCTATTTTTTAAAACGTCCATATTTAATTTATATATAAAATAAAAAGTCTTAGTTATTGTATTTAAAAACTAAAAAAAGCAAGATTAAAACTTGTAAAATCTTTAAATACACATAAAATCCACGTACTAAAAACTAATAAAATTAAATGGTAAAAAAAATAATACAATTTTTATTTAAATTAATAAATATATTTTTTATATGACTGACTATATGATTAGCACTTATCTCTATATTTAAAAAAGAGTGGATAGAACAATTTATAGAATGGATGAAGGTTGTTATTGAATCAATGTGAATGTGGAATTATTTAATAGCATGAATAAGTAGTATAATAGAGGCTTTCCCAGTATTATGAATTGTTGTACCCTGACAAAATATTTTACTGATTGTAGGTTGATTTTTTTGACATATAGATAATCTACATTTAATTTATATAATGATTGTATGATCAATATGAGCTATAATCTGAAATTGGATTTGATATATATTATGAAAAATATATTGAGATAGTTTTTTTAAAAAATACTGAAACTGGTTTTGAATATGATTAACTGAAGTTAAATATATAAAAAAATGAATTCATAAATGGTGAGCTTTATGAATAATTTTATGAAAATTTCATCCTATGACTAGAGCATTTCTTCCATTTATAGCTTGAAGCATGTGAATGCATTCATTCAGGTTTATGATTTATAATATTATTTGATCTATAATCCGGGCTGTAACAATAATATTACTTTGAGTTGTTTTTATTGAATATTATAAAATAATACTTGAATACATATGAACAATTATGATATGAATATTCGCATTAATTGGATTATATATATATAAATATAAAAAGAAGGAATTTATGCTTTATTTGCATGAAAAAAACAAAGAATTAGAAGATTTAAATAAATAAGTAAAAAAAATGAATAATAAATTACCAAAAGAATTAATAGATAGATTGAAAGAAATTTATAGTAATGATGAATTAGATATAATTGAAAATGGATTTAATACTGAACATAGAAAACCAAGTTTCAGAATAAATACATTAAAAACATCAACAAAAGAAGTATTAGATGCTTTATTAGAATCAGGTTTAGAAGTTAAAAAAGTAAAATTTTTAAAAAACTGATATATTCTTTTAAATTGAGAAGAAAAAGACCTATGGAATTTAGATATATATAAACAATGAAAAATTTATATGCAGTCTATTTCAAGTCAATTACCAGTTGATTTATTAGACATATCAGACTTTAATAAAATATTAGATATAACAGCTGCACCAGGTGGAAAAACATCTCAAGCTAGTGCATTATTAAAAAATACATGAGAAATAATTGCTAATGATAACAATAGTATAAGAATTGATAAGTTAAATTTCACATTAAACAAACAATGATGTAAAAATGTAAAAGTTTTAAAAACTGATGCAAGACTCATAGCTAAGAAAAATCCTAGTGATGAAGAAAACAATGGATATATTAATTATTTTAATCATATTATTGCTGATTTACCTTGTAGTGCAGAATGAAAAATTAATTTAACTAAAGAAAAAACATATTGATTCTGGAATTTATGAGTAGTTAAAAGAAATTTTAAACTACAGAAAGAAATTTTAAAATCAATTATTCCAATGCTAAAAGAAAATGGAACTTTAATGTATTCAACATGTACATTAGCTCCAGAAGAAAATGAAGCTGTAGTTCATATGATCTTGTCACTATATCCAGAATTAAAATTACAAGATATAGATATGGATTATAAATATTCTAAAAAATGAATAAAGTGATTTTGAAAACATGTTTATAGAAAAGATATCAATAAAACAATAAGAATACTTCCTAATGAAGAAAGCGAATGATTCTTTATCGCTAAATTTAAAAAAAATCTAACTCACTTAAGTTAGATTTTTTTTAAAGAACATTATAAGATAAATATGATATATATCATACATAAATTGTAACTAATATAATTCACTCAATTTTAGTGAGAAAATATTTTTTAAATGTAAATGCGGCTATGAATACTAAAAAACTAGCAAGTAATTCAAATCATAAATCTATATTCATTCATTCATAACCTTTTAATGGATGAATAAATCATGTAATACCTAGTATCCATACAGTATTAAATATATTAGATCCAACAATTCAACCTATAGCCATGTCAGTATTTTTTTTGAATGCTGCCATCATACTTGCAGCTAATTCAGGTAAACTTGTTCAAATAGCAACTATTGTTACTCAAATAAATGACATAGGTAATCAAAATCATACAGCAATATTAATAGCACTATCAACTATTAATTTTCATCAATATATCAATCATATTAATCATAAAATAATATAAATTGAAGATCTTGTTGTGGTCATTAGTTTAATAGATTCTGCTTCTTTTTTTTCTTCTTTTAGTTCATTTTTATCTTTTTTTTCAATAGCAATTGTATAAGTATAATATAAAAATACTGAGAAAAACATAAGTAGTATAAAAGCATCTCATTTAGATAAAAAACCGTCTAATAATAATCAGAATAATACAATAGATATAAGTATAACAAAAGGAATTTCTTTTCTAACTGTAGATTTAGGCATTGCAATAGGATAAACTATTGCAGTTAATCCCAAAATAAGGAAAATATTTGAAATATTACTTCATATGATATTAGAAATAGCTAAATCAGTTTGTCATGAAAAAGCAGACATTATATTTACAACCAATTCAGGAGCACTTGTTCAAAAGGCTACAATTGTTAAACCTATAACTAACGATGATATTCAGAATTTTTTAGCTATTGATGATGCTCAATCAACTAATAAATCAGCTCATTTTATCAATAAAGCAAATCAAATAATAAGTAATAAAATATCCATAAATTAATTATTAAATTTAAATAATACTACATCTCAATCTTGCATAATGTAATCTTTTCCTTGCAATGAAACTTTTCAATTTTCTCTAGCTCATGACCAACCTCAAAATTCTACAATATCAGCCCAATTAACTACATCAGCTTTAATAAATCATTTTTCAAAATCTGTATGTATAACTCATGCTGCTTGTGGAGCTGAATCACCTTTATGAATAGTCCATGCTCTAACTTCTTTTACACCTGCTGTAAAATAATACATTAATCATAAAGCATCATATGATGCTTTAATTAAATCATCTAATCCAGTAGATTTAAGTTCCATTTCATCTAAAAACTCTTTTTTTTCTTCTTCTGACATTTCAATCATATCTGATTCTAATTTAGCACAAATCGGTACTATTTTTTGATTTACTCATACTCAAATAATTTCTCTTAATTCCTCTTCAGTTGATGACATCATATCTTCTGAAACATTACAAGCATAAACAAATGTTTTATTTGTAAGTAGATGCAAATCATATAATGAATATAATTCTTCCTCATCTAATCACATATCAGTAACTAATACTCATTTATTTAATTCTATTTCTATTTTTTTATATACTTCAATTGCTTTCGCTAAATCTTTATCTGATCTTGCTTTTTTTGCATCAGATAATATTCTTTTAGATACAGTTTCAATATCAGCCATTATTAATTCAGCATTAATAACTTCAATATCAAATTTAGGATCTATTTTTCAATTAACATGAATAATATCTCAATCTTCAAATATTCTTACAACTTGTAAAATAGCATCAGCTTCTCTAATATTAGCTAAAAATTTATTACCTAAACCTTCTCATTTACTTGCTCATTCAACAATACCTGCAATATCAATAAATTCACAGTTAGCTGGAACTACTTTTTCTCAATCAATTGTTTTTCTAAGTTTTTCTAATCTAGGATCAGCTACATTTACTATTCATACATTTGGTTCTATAGTACAAAATGGGAAATTTTGAGCATCTGCAGAATAATTTTTAGTTAGTGCATTAAATAACGTAGACTTCCCTACATTTGGTAATCATACAATACCTATTTTCATAATAATATTTTTATAAAATAATTTAAGAGATTATATAGAAAAGTTTTTTTTAAGCAAAAAAAAGAAGGATTTTAATAAATCCCTCTATTTCTTAACATATAAGTCATATAATCTAATTCTTGTTGTCTCTTGATTTCAAAAATATCAGAACAAACTAATAATTCAACTTTAGAATATTCTCTTCTTCTAGTAGCTTCTAGATAAACTCTCTCACAATTTTTTATTCTAGTATTCTCAATATTTTCTAAATCAACTTTATCTGGAGAGTTAATAAATCATTTAATACTTTCTCAATAATAATCACTATAAAAATATGCATTTGTTTGAAAATAACTTAAACTTATAAGTATTGTTATGAATATTAGAGTGATTTTTTTCATGATTTTTTATGTAATTATCTTATTAATTTTAGTATATTAATTTTGTTTATTTATGCAATAAATTTTTTATAATATATATATTATAAATATACTTTAAAGTTTCTTAATAGTTTATCACTTTTGTCTTTTTTCAGTTTTTGTTTTTATCAAAGTATATATATCAAGATATTTTTGCTGAATTTTTCTCTATTTCATTAATGATGATAGATTTAACTCTTTTTTTTCTTCTTCTCTATCTTCAGATTTAAAATGTTTTTTAAATTTTTCTTTATGTTTTTCTTCTTCTTTTGTAACTATTGTAACTAATATATCATCTAACTTATTAGAATATATATTTTCTCTTGTTTCTTTTAGTTTTAATTCTTCATCATCTATTTTATATATTTCTTCTTTTATAGCATTTCTTCAAGAATAGTAATATTTTATTACTTCATCTTTTGTATTTTTTTCTATTCTTCTTCATAGAATATCATATTTAAACTCTGCTATTATTTTAGTTTCTTTTTTATTTCATTGATTATGTTTTTTATATTTAAATATATGTTTAGATTTTTCTTTTATTCTCTTCTCTAATTTTTCTCTAAAATCTTCATCTTTCTTTTGTATTTCTTCAACCCTTACTAATCTATTTTTATAATCATAACTATATTTGTATTCATTATCTTGAATAATATTTCAGTTATTATCATAAATATATTTTATTTCATTTTTTTCTTTATCATTAAATCTATTGAATCATTTTAATTTACTATATTTGTCTTTATTATTTTCTTTTTCTTTTTCAGCTGTATTAATAGCTATATATTGATTTAGATTATTTGTTATATAGTTTGAAATACTTGTTTCTTGTTTTGTATGTTTTCTTTTTTTAGTTTGTTCTATTTTTTCACTATTTATTCTATTTCACATAGAATCATAACTAAACCTTTCTATTAATTCTTTATTTCTTTCTCTTGTTTTATAGTTAGCTTCAATTATTTGATTTAGATTATCATAACTATAGTTTATTAAATAATAAAATAAATTTTATCTATTAATATTCCTAGTACTAATTTTTTATATTAGCCCTAGAAATTGAAATAATTTATATATTTCAAATATAAAATAAAATAATAAAATTATTATTATAATAAATAAGTATTTATTTGTATTTTTATATTCTTTATCTTTTAAAATAAATTTTCTTCAATTAAATAAATCTTTTATAAAAATAATAATTAAAACTCATATTCATAATATGAAATATGGTAATATTCATATAACTTGAGCAGATAATTCCATTGTATTTTTTCATTCTATATCAAATAATAAAAAAGACCATATATAGAATAAAATTAAAAATACAACATATACATATATAGTATTTTTAATTTTATTTCTAAAAAGAAATAAAATTAAAAATACTATAATTCATCATAAAATTAAATTCATATCATTAAAATTATTAAAATAAATTATTGTCCCTCAGGAAAAATTGAAAAATAAGCATTTAGTAAATCATCTTTTGTGAATTCTCAAGTTTTTGTCTCTTTCGCTAATTTTACTCAAATTTCATAAAATTTCCAATCCTCCATTTCATTATTTAAAGGTCATTCATTTTTATATCATTGGTCATAAGCTCAACTTGTAGCAATAAAACCTCAAATTATTAAGCTATTTATTCAATATCAAGCCTTTTTTCAATTGTAAGCATACAAAATATTTCATAAATCAGCTAACCAAAGATCTTTTCAGTCTATAACTATTTTTTTTCAAGAAGTATTAGTTGTCCAGTTTGGATCAATAAATAAAGCTTTTTCTCTTATTTTTTTATTTAATTTTATATTTCATTTTTCTGGATTTAATGTAATATTCGAAAATATTTCATGAGTTTTAAATGAATATAAATTTTCAAAATATACTCAATAAAAATTAAATTTATCAACTATCATTAATAAAGCTTTTTCTCTACCAAATATATCCACAAACATCACCACGCCATTCCCCACATATCCATACAAATTTACATCATCAGATATATCAATCGGATCTCTACTAATAAATCTACTAATTATTGGATTATAATACCTAGCTCTTAGATAATATAATCATATTTCTTTGTCATATTCTCTTCAAGTAAATAATCTTGTATTTCAAATCTTACTCTTTTTAAATTCTTTATATTTTTTACTTTTTCATTCAGAAATATAAGCTTTTCAGAATACATCATATCTATATCTCTCAATTATTTTAGTTTTTTCATCTGTGATTACAACTATACTTCATAAATGATTTTTAGTATAGAAATATATTTTTGTTTCTTCTTTTTCTTTATCTTTAAATTTAAAATGTTTTTTTAATTTATTTTTTATTTCTTTTTTAAATTTTTCTCTATTTTTTTCTTCTTCTTTTGTAACTATTGTAACTAATATATCATCTAACTTATTAGAATATATATTTTCTCTTGTTTCTTTTAGTTTTAATTCTTCATCATCTATTTTATATATTTCTTCTTTTATAGCATTTCTTCAAGAATAGTAATATTTTATTACTTCATCTTTTGTATTTTTTTCTATTCTTCTTCATAGAATATCATATTTAAACTCTGCTATTATTTTAGTTTCTTTTTTATTTCATTGATTATGTTTTTTATATTTAAATATATGTTTAGATTTTTCTTTTATTCTCTTCTCTAATTTTTCTCTAAAATCTTCATCTTTCTTTTGTATTTCTTCAACCCTTACTAATCTATTTTTATAATCATAACTATATTTGTATTCATTATCTTGAATAATATTTCAGTTATTATCATAAATATATTTTATTTCATTTTTTTCTTTATCATTAAATCTATTGAATCATTTTAATTTACTATATTTGTCTTTATTATTTTCTTTTTCTTTTTCAGCTGTATTAATAGCTATATATTGATTTAGATTATTTGTTATATAGTTTGAAATACTTGTTTCTTGTTTTGTATGTTTTCTTTTTTTAGTTATTTCTATTTTTTTACTATTTATTCTATTTTACATAGAATAAATAGTAAACCTTTCTATTAATTCTTTATTTCTTTCTCTTGTTTTGTAGTTAGCTTCAATTATTTGATTTAGATTATCATAATTATAGTTTTCTACTCAGTTACTTATTATATTTCAGTTTGTATTGTAAGTATAGCTATAGTTATTTATTGTTTCTTTAGCATTTTGTGTTGTTAATGATGATAATCTATTTAATTCATCAAATGTGAAGTTTGTAGTTATTCAGTTTCAAAGAGTTTCTTTTATTTTGTTTAAACTGTTATAACTGTAATCAATTATATTTTGATTGTCTTTTGTAATATTTATTAATCTAGAGTTATTATCATAGTTATATTTTGTAGCTACTTCTTCTCCTTGCAAAGGAGAGGATTGAGGTGAGGTGATTTTTGTTATATTTCATATTAAATCATAACTATAGTTTACTGTTTTTTTTCAATTTGTTTCACTTGTTAATCTGTTCAAACTATCATAACTAAAACTTAGCTCATTATTTTGACTATCATTTCAGTTTATAAGTTTTCTATTTTTGATCTTTACATGGGGTTGATATTGTAATTCTAAAATTAATTAAATTTGGGTTAGTGCAAGATGTATCATATTTAAATCATGTACATAATTGTCTTGTCACAGGTAATTTATATATTGGATATGCATAATCTTTAGTTCAATATACATATATATAACAATGATTCTAGTTTAAATCAAAAAATATAATCTTGATTTCAATTATCATTACTAATATAATAACAATTTTTTATTGGCTTTATATTAGTATTGTATTTTTCATTAAATTCTTTTAATGTGTAAAATTTTTCAGCATTTTCAGGAATCTTATCTAATATTATTTTTGCCTTTTCTAATTGATTAAAATTATAATAATCTACATACATTAAATATGATTCTCTTATTATAAATGCAAAAATAATTATAAAAATAACTTTTAATATTATTTTTTTATATTTTTTTTCATAAGGTTTAATTAAAAATAGGAGATTTTGGTATATCATTTAAATATACTAAAGGAAATGAAAAAAATCTAAATAAAATTAAAGATATTAATATAAATATTATAAATATATATAACTTTGTAAGTATATTATTTTTAAAATAATTTTTAAAAAATAATCAAAATATTATAAATACTATAAATACATATAATAATCATATATATTTATAAAAAAAATAATAATATCAATAACAAGTATATCAAG
>Ga0256840_1001251_pt1 | contig 24350 bp, 23 predicted proteins | sample 355202metaG_FD_185969 | JGI IMG/M metagenome (GOLD analysis project Ga0256840, IMG submission 185969) | Hydrothermal vent microbial communities from Mid Atlantic Ridge, Atlantic Ocean - 355-202 | ecosystem: Environmental > Aquatic > Marine > Hydrothermal vents | place: Atlantic Ocean: Mid...
CTTTTTTTTAAATTTAGGTGCATTATAGTATTGAAGAATATCCTTTAACTTAACTCAAGCTTATGCACGCATGAAAGTAAAAAAGTGGCCAAATAAACGATGCGTGAGGTGGCCAAGTGTTAATGCGCGCACTGGCCAAGTTGTAATGCGTGGGGTGGCCAAATGTTATGCGTACCTACAACCACTAAAGTAATTAATATTTTCTAAAAAGAAATCAGCATACTTGAAATACCCAAGTAATGAAAGGTTACTAAGTATTCCAAATGTAAGAAGTGCTTTTTTACTAACCTTTACTTTAGCCTTAGCATCATAGTTGCCGTTAAGAGAGTTTCCTACTACATAGTTAAATAACATAGATGTTAATATGAGAGGTAAGTAAGATATATTCCACCAACTATAAAAGAAGAGTGATGCAAATACTAAGAAACCTTTCGCCCCTACTATAAGCCTTTTATTGAGCAAAAAGAAGTATATTAAAAAGGTTAGTGGTAGGAAGGCAAAGATGAAGGTGTAGCTGTTAAATAGCATTTTATTGGGTGATCTCTTTCTTGTTGTAATATAGCCTTAGTGTTAAAGCAGATAATAGAGTAAAGATTTTACCTATTTTTATAACAGTAAATATCCCGCCTACAGAGGATACGGTTAATAATATTACAACAAAAATAACTTGAACCGTTTTCATGTAATAATCGTCAACTTTATATCTTAATAGTTGATAGAAAATATTTAAAAATATAAAAAATCCCATGAAGCCAAACTGTAATGAGTTGTCTAAAAATTCACTATGTAGACTACCTGCACCACCACTTTCGAGATTTTTTTGCATTGACAAATAGTTTTCTCTGTTTGGTTCTACTTTTTTAACATATGACATGAAACCAGATATATGGTCACCAGTTCCAAGTCCAAAAAATGGGTTTTGCAAAACTAGTTCATATCCATACTTATTAAAACCTACCCTTGTTCCGGTGGAGGTATGATAGTTTTTATTTTCTATAGCCTGATTTGTTTCATTAAAAAAAACACCAACTCTTTGATGGAAAATACTACTATAGTTATATGCCAGAGTGTATCCACCTACAATGAGTGTAAGAGCCAGAGGTATCATCCAATATCGTTTATGCTTTATGATTATAAGAGCCGTTACTGTCATAATAGAGAGTGAATACAAACCATAGCCAAGTTTTGATTGAATGATGAAAATATTTGTAGAGGCACTTATGAAAAACAATATGTATAATAATTTAATAGCAAAGTGCTGCTTAAGCGTAATAATACCATACAACAATATTCCTAAAGAGATTGATAATACTATACTGTATTGAGTATAGGATATCATAAAAGGGACATTGAGTCCACCTCCAGAATATTGTAAATAAGGAACGGTAATGCCAAATAGCATTAAGTAACTAATAATTTCGCTAAATAATATTCCTAAAATAAATCCACTAAATATTTTATAAACAAAATCATCTCTAATAATAGTGATGTAAATCATAATATATAAAATATATCTATAAGTTTTTAATTTAAATATTGCAACATCAAGAGTCTCGGAACCAATCATCCAAAAGAGGTACATTAGATAAAAAAGTACAAAAGCTTGTACAACTTTGTTCTTCATGGCAAAAACTATCTTATTTTTTATATCACCAACTAAGATAAATAGTATTAATATGATAGTAAATAAACTTCTTGTAATTGTATCATTGATAGGTAGAAAAAAAGCGTATAATATAAGCAAATAGTTCGTATAAAGTATAAGCTTGCTTTGGTATTGTAAACGATAATCATTTATATTTTGAAGTATTGTCATTATATATCATATCTCCCAAATTTATTTATTATAAAATGCCATAGACCTAGAAACTTACTAGTAATTTTTTGCATTTTATTGTCTTCATATAGCAATATCTTTGTTATATTATGTATTAACATTATATTGATTGTTTTTAATAAGTTAAATTCTTTCGGAAATAGCTTGTTATACTGTTTCCATGTATAGAAATAATTTCTAGTAATATAATAGTTTCTTTGTGCCGAATGTTCTATTTTTGTTCTAAGTTTACCTGTGAAAATATTTCTACGCTGAAATACACTGCCTAAACTATGTTCAACAAGTATATCCTTAAAATATATAATTTTATATTTAAGTGTATTTGCTTTCATGCAGTAGTCATAGTCTACCATATCAATAAATAGTTTGTCTTCAAATCGTCCTATTTCATTGAAAAGTTTTAGATTTAGTAAGTTTGCAGATGTGATAACTAAGAAATTTTCTTCAGATTCAAAGCTTGGGTTTAGCGGGATATTATCTTTAGCATGCCACATTGTATTTGCTGCAATTATAGCAGTGTTCTCAGGTTCTTTTAGTTTATCTAAGCACTTTAAATAGTCATTAAATTTTAAAAAAGAACTATCCTGATCCATAGTTAATATCCAGTCGTATCCATCTTCGATTGCCTTGTCACAAGCAATGTTTAGTGCAGTTGCTATACCTAGATTTTCTCCATTGAAAATGTATTCTATATTTTTATACATATTTAAAAGTTTATTTTTTATCTCTTCATTTAATGAATCAGAATTGTCGATAATGTAAAGCTTATCTACATTATTTATATATGATTTTATATTTGAATACACTTCTTCGTTAGGATTATAAAAAATAACAGTTGCAGAAATTTTATACTTATTCATATTTGTTTAAATACCACTCAATAGTCTTAACAATCCCACTATCAAAGTCTTCATCAGCCTTCCAACTGAGTTCATTTTCTAGTTTAGTAGCATCTATTGCATATCGTCTGTCGTGACCGGCTCTGTCTTCTACAAATGTTATGAGGTCTTTGTAGCTAGATCCTGAATCGAGTTCAGGATGACGAGTGTGGCGAGGAACTTTTTCGTCAAGTATTGTGCATATTGCATCAACTATTTGAAGGTTTGTTCTCTCATTTCTTCCACCTATGTTATAAACATTTGCCTCATTGCCTGTATGGTAAACTAAGTCTATACCTTTACAGTGGTCAAGTACATATAGCCAGTCTCGTATGTTCTTTCCATCTCCATATATTGGGATGCTCTCACCTGCTAAACATTTTCTGATAATAGTAGGGATTAGTTTTTCATCATGTTGTTTTGGACCGTAGTTATTTGAGCAGTTTGTTATGACTGTGTTTAAGCCGTATGTCTCTTGATAGCTTCTTACTATCATGTCTGAACTTGCTTTTGAAGCTGAGTATGGAGAGTTGGGTGCATAAGGTGTTTCTTCTGTGAAGAGGTCTGTTTCGTTAAGAGTTCCGTATACTTCGTCCGTTGATATGTGGTGAAAGCGTGGTAATGTAGATTCTGAATCAAGTTCAGAATGACGAGATGTTGTTAGTTCAGAATGACTAAAACGTTTTTTATATGTAAATGGTTTTTCCATCCAATGTTTGTAAGCGACATCTATCAAAGTGAAAGTTCCAGTTACATTTGTTTCTATAAAAACACCAGGGTTTTTGATGGAGTTATCTACATGACTCTCAGCAGCAAAGTGGATGACACCTTGAATGTCATACTCTGTAAATATAAACTCAACTAAGTCACGATTACAGATGTCACCTTTTATGAACTTATATCTAGGGTTGTCTTCACACTCTTTGAGATTTTCTAAGTTACCAGCATAGGTAAGTAAGTCAAGGTTTATTAACTTATACTCTGGGTACTTCTCTAAAAAGTAAGGTACAAAGTTACTTCCGATGAAGCCTGCTGTCCCTGTTAGTAAAATGTTTTTCATTATTTTCTCTCTCCCATGATTTTTAAACATTCATCGAGTGAGTCTTTCCAAAAAGGAATCTCGATGTTAAATCTGTTTTTGATTTTTGATTTGTTTAGTAGTGAATAGTGTGGTCTCTTCGCCGGTGTAGGGTACTCTTTAGTTTCTATAGGGTATATTTCACACTCAAGCTTTGCCATATGCATAATCTCTTTTGCGAAGTCATACCAGCTTAGAACTCCTTCATTTGAGTAGTTGTATATTTGTACTTTAGATTCTGAATCAAGTTCAGAATGACGTGTTTGTTCAGAATGATGAAGCTTAGGAATTATCTCTAATATTGCTCTTGCTAAATCTCTTGCGTAAGTAGGAGTGCCAACTTGGTCAAAAATGACACCAAGTGAATCTTTTTCTTTTCCAAGGCGAAGCATGGTCTTTACAAAGTTAGCTCCAAAACTAGAGTATACCCATGAAGTTCTGATGATGATGGAGTTTTTAGGATTGATGCTCAGCATTGCATTTTCTCCATCAAGTTTAGTTTGTCCATATACAGAGTTAGGACTTGTTATATCATCTTCCGTATATGGCTTAAAGTTGGTGCCATCAAAAACATAGTCAGTTGAGATATGGACTAATCTTATATTTTTTTCTTTTACAATCTGCGCGATATTTTTTACAGCTAGATGATTTATATTATTTGCATTTATTTTATCATCTTCAGCCTTGTCTACTGCTGTATATGCTCCTGTATTTATGATGGTATCAATCTTGTGTTGTTCTATATAATTCTCAAGACTCTTAGCATCACTAATATCAAGTTCACTTTTAGTTGTAAAAAAATATTTGTCATTCTTGGCTTGTACCGCAAGGGGATTATTACTGGGAATTTCATTGACTAGAAAATTTATCTCAGAACCAAGTTGTCCATTTGACCCAGTAACTAAAATATTAGGCATAGTAGTTCACTTCAAAGTCAAATATATCCTTAGCATCATTAAGCTTATCTTGCACAGTGTCTTTGTCTGAGAGGTTTAATTCATTATGAGGAATTTGCCAGTCAATACCTAGCTTAGCATCATCAAAGGCTATACCTCTGTCATTTTGGGGACTATAATAGTTATCTACCTTATAGGCAAAGGTTGTATCATCTTCTAAAACTACAAAGCCATGAGCAAAACCACGAGGTACTAAGAGTTGGCGTTTATTTTCACCGCTTAGTTCAACTGTGACATGCTTACCAAATGTAGGGCTTCCTTTTCTGATGTCTACTGCTACATCTAAAACACTCCCTTGTATAACACGAACAAGTTTTGTTTGAGCAGCGGGTGCGAGTTGGTAGTGCAGCCCACGAAGAACTCCACGAGAAGATTTTGATTCATTGTCTTGGCAAAAGTTTATTTTAAAGCCTAAAAATTCTTCAAGTTTATCTGACCTAAAAGTTTCTACAAAATAACCACGGTTGTCACCATGGACTTGAGGTTCTACTATGACTACATCTTCTATCTCAGTACGGATGAACTGCATCTATATTTTTCCTTGGTTAGCACGACGAATGAGGTACTGACCGTATTGATTTTTCTTGAGTGGTTGTGCAAGTTCAAGTAGTTTTTCTTTGGTTATGTAACCCATCTCAAAAGCTATCTCTTCTATACAAGCGACTTTTAGACTTTGTCTATTTTCTATAGTTTGTATGAAAAGACTTGCTTCAAGGAGACTTTCATGTGTTCCAGTATCTAGCCAAGCGTAACCACGACCCATGAGTTCAACTTTGAGGCGTTTGTCTGCTAAATAATCTTGATTTAGCGTAGTTATCTCTAATTCACCTCTATCGGATGGTTTTACATTTTTAGCTTTTTTTATGACATCATTAGGGTAGAAGTACAAGCCTATGACTGCGTAATTACTTTTTGGCTCAGTTGGTTTTTCTTCTATGCTTGTAACATTGCCAGCTTCATCAAACTCTGCTACACCATAACGTTCAGGGTCTTTTACGTAGTAGCCAAATACTGTGGCATTATTGTCTTGGGTAGCATTTTTAACTGATGATGCTAAGAGGCGTGTGAGTCCATGACCGTAAAAGATATTATCTCCAAGAACTAAGCATACGTCATCATTGCCTATGAATTCTTCTCCAAGTATGAAAGCTTGAGCGAGTCCATCAGGTGAGGGTTGTACTTTATAAGAAAACTTCATCCCTATGTCAGAACCATCGCCTAAAAGTTTTTCAAAGTTTGGTAAGTCATGTGGCGTAGAGATGATGAGAACCTCAGTGATGCCACTTAGCATCAAGACTGAGAGTGGGTAGTAAATCATAGGTTTGTCGTAGATTGGGACTAGTTGTTTAGACACTCCCTTTGTAATCGGGTAAAGTCTTGTTCCGCTTCCGCCTGCTAGTATTATGCCTTTCATATTACATCTCCATCTTTTAGTTTTTTAAGTCCATTTAAACATACAAATCTGTTAGCATCATGGTTTTTCCAAAGTATTTTATTGTTTATTTCTGATTCATTGGATCCAAAGCCTTTTTTATGCCATAGGTGATAAACATTTGCGATATTTCTACATGATATTACTTCAGTACCGCTTGCACGAAAACGCCAGTTAATATCTACATCTTCTCCCACAGATGGAAGCTTATAGTCTTCATCAAAGCCATTTATGGCTTCAATATCTTTTTTATAACAAGAGAAATTACAGCCTATGATGTAGTTGATATGTTTATTTTGTACTATATTATTATATAAGTAACCTTTGGGATCGATATAAATACCATCTTCGTAGTGTCTAACTTTATCTCTGTGAAGTGAAATAATTCTTCTTATAAAACTATTTGAAAGTTTGTCTATAGTGAGTTTTTTATCAAATAGTTTTTGAGAATAGCCCGCACCAAGTTCAACTCTTTTACCAGCACAAACACGTGATGGCTTTGAACAGTATATATGTCCCTCTATAAATCTTTTATGTAAAACTACATCCCCATCAATGAACACTAAATAGTTTCCAGTAGATTTTTTAATAGAGTTATTTAAAGCGATATTCTTTCTCCACCCTAAATCTTCTTGTGTTAAGTGAATTAAATTAGCTATGTTTAATGATGCTAAGAACTCTTTCATCTCACTACTTTGCCCATCCTCTGAAACTATAATTTCATCTACTTTATGAGATTGGTTTAATACAGAATCAAGAACTAATTTTAGTGCTTTAACGTTTTTATATACTGATATAATTATAGTTATTTTCATGAGGTTTATTTTACAACAATATAGCTGATTATATGCTTTGGGCTGATATCTATACTTTAATTAATCATACTTTTTAGGAGTTCATTTTTTTTAGCGTGTGTCCATTTGCCTCTTGGTTTATCTATATACTGAAAGTACTCATTAGTGAAGCTTCCTTGAACACATATATATTTATAAAGTTTAACATTTACTTTTTTCTCCCCTATAGCTTCGTTTAGTGCTCCTGGCCCAGTAAGAATGTAAACACCTCCATCAATATTTTTTGTTTGAATGTTCTTAACAACCAAGTCAATGGTATCTTTGATGATTTGATTCCCTTTTTGTACAGCTATAAAGTAGTTACTCATATGTCTTTTTGTAGTTAAGAAAAGCTCTTCATATTCAGGTTCGATTATTTTGTTCAGTGGCCAGATGAAGTGTGCATCTATATCCATATAAAGACCGCCTTCATTGTACAGGACTACAAGTCTCCATAAGTCAGCTTGAGAAGCTCCGTTGATGAGATCCTCATATGCATCCACTACTTCTTGCGTTGAGTTTGCTTTTAAGTACTCAAGTCTTCCCTCTGTGCTTGTGTATCTATACTCATAGTCAAGAGACATTAAACGGTTAAAAAGATAGTTCAAATATACAGGTAAACTTACTTTGTTAGTATAGTTAGTTTGCCAGATGATTTTTGGAATTTTATGAATGTTTGTTGGGTGGGTTTTAGGTGCGCTAAACTCAGGTATAGTGAAACGTTTTTTTGGAAATACCCAATGAAATGGATAGCAAAGGATTTTAGAGAGATTACCTAGCAACTTGATAAGACGGTTAGAGAGTAATATGAGTGATGACATAGAGTTCCTATTTGTTTTAACTAATCGAATTATATCAGTTTTTAGGTATAATTTCATAAAAATAATTTAAGGCTACTTGATTTGATAAAAAATATTTTAAAACTTTTTGGTGTTGTTTTGCTTGGTGTTGGTGCATACTATGTTTGGTTTACGCATTTTAATTATGTATTTATGCCTATAACAGAAGGCAAGGTCTATAAGTCAGGCTTAATAAAAGATTATGACACCTTAGAGTCAAAACTTGTTGATCATAATATAAAAACAGTGATAGATCTTTTAACGCCAAGTGTACAAGATAAACTCAACCCTGCATTTCAAGATGATATAGATATAGAAGACAACTATATAAAAAAGATAAATAAAGAGCACAACTTAACTATACGCCATGTAAATATTCAGTCTGTGCAGGTTCCAAGTAAAGAGAACCTTATAAGATTTTTTGAAATTCTTGATGACCCTGCATCTTATCCTGTCCTCATCCATTGTTATCATGGCGTTGGTCGTGCTAAGATTTATAGTGCGATTTACAGAATAGAATATGAAAACTGGAAAAATGAAGATGCAAGAGCTGATACTAGAATCATGGTTGAAGGTTTTGGATATAAAAGCAGTTTTGCAGATGGTAAAGAAAAAGGTGATTTTTTGATGCACTACAAACCTAGGAGCGCAGGGGAAAATAGTACACTAAATACTATGGATAAATAATAAATTGAAATATTTTTTTATAAAATACTGGCCATATATTCGAGACTATAAGTTTTATTATTTTCTAGTACTCATAGGAATACTATTAACGGTGAGTGCTACAGCTGCAACGGCGCACATTATGAAGCCATTGATGGATGAGATGTTTATAGCTAAAAAAGAAGAGATGCTCGTTCTTATACCACTTGGTTTAATATTTATTTATTTTATAAAATCCATTGGTCGCTACTTGCAGTCTGTATATATGAACTATATCGGTGTACATATAGTTACGAGACTTCGTGAAGATATGTTGAGAAAAATCATGAACTTAGATATGCAGTTCTTATATATAAACAGAAGTGGTGAGCTACTCTCAAGAGTCATCAATGACATTATGCGAATTCAATACTTTGTCTCAAATATGTTTCCTGAACTCTTTCGCGAAGCTTTAACTGTCGTAGCTTTAATAGGTTATGTTATATATTTAAATCCACTACTGGCATTTTATTCTCTTGTTCTTGTCCCTCTTATCATTTACCCATTGGTTTTGATAGCTAGAAAGTTGAAGAAATATTCACATCGTTCGCAGGCTAAAAATGCAGATGTAATGACCCGCCTTACTGAGGTTTTTAACAATAGCGAAGTGATAAAAGCAAATGCAACAGAAAAATTTGAACTTGAGCGTTTTTCAAAAGAAAATTGGCAGTTCTTTAAGATAAATATGAAGGCTGTTTATGTTGGAGAAATTGTATCACCTTTGATGGAAATTATCGCTTCATTTGGACTTGCAGCTGTTATATTTATAGGTGGTAGAGAAGTATATGATGGCAATATGACAGTCGGAGAATTTACTGCTTTTTTAACAGCAGTTGGGCTAGTCTTTCAACCAATACGCCGTATAGGATCTATCTATGCAAAAGTTCAAGATGCCATAGCTGCTAGTGAACGTGTCTTTGATATTTTAGAAAAACAAAGTTCTATTGTTGATGGTGATGTGCATTTAGAAGACGATATAAGCCACATAGAGTTTAAAAATGTTTATCTTTCTTATGAGGGGAGTTATGCTCTTGAAAATGTAAATATTGAGATGAAAAGTGGTCAAAATATAGCACTTGTTGGAGATAGTGGTGGTGGAAAATCTACTTTTATAAACATGCTTTTACGTTTTTACGATACAGACAGTGGCGAAATTTTGATAAATGGTACGAATATTAAAAAATACGAAAACAACTCCTTGAAGCACCATATCTCTTTAGTCTCACAGCGTATATATATATTTCAAGACTCTCTTGCTTCTAATGTTGCTTATGGTAGTGATGAGATAGATGAACAAAGAGTCTTAGAAGCTTTAGAGTTAGCTGATGCTAAGGGTTTTGTAGATGAATTAGAAGATGGCATTTATACTCAGATGTCAGAGTTTGGAGCAAACCTCTCGGGTGGTCAGAGACAAAGAGTTGCCATAGCAAGAGCGATATATAAACACTCCTCTTTGATACTCTTTGATGAAGCTACATCAGCTCTTGATAATGAGAGTGAAAAAAGAATTCAAAGTGCCTTAAACAAATACACCAAAGATAAGATAACAATAACTATAGCCCATAGATTAAGCACTATAGAGCATGCTGATAAAATATTAGTGATGCAAAAAGGACGTATCGTAGCATCTGGAACTCATAAAGAATTATTAAGTAATTCAGACGTGTATAAAAGATTAGCTGGACAAATGCAAGAGGGGTAAATATATATTTAGATATAATCCATTTAAATTTAGATTCCGTATCGAGTACGGAATGACAAGATAGGATATTATGTTAGATTTTTCAAAATTTTTAAAATACTCAAAACCAGGACCAAGATATACATCTTATCCAACAGCACTTGAATTTAGTGATAGTTATGAGTATGATACATATATAAAAAAACTAGAGTCTCAAGACTCTTCTCGTCCTTTAAGTCTTTACTTTCACCTTCCATTTTGTAGAAATGCCTGTTACTTTTGTGGTTGTAATGTTGTTTTTACTTCTAAAGAAGATAAGATGTTGCGTTATATGGAGTATCTTAAGCGTGAACTTGCAATCCTTACTCAGCATTTAGATGTCAAGCGTGAAGTGCTACAGATGCACTTTGGTGGTGGTACTCCAACTTTTTTTACAGCACCACAACTAAAAGAAATCATAGACGAGATTAAAAAAACATTTCCTAACTTTCGTGATGATGCAGAGATAAGTTGTGAGATAGACCCCCGCCACATCGATGAAGCACAGATGAAAGTTATGAGTGAAGCTGGATTTAACCGTGTGAGTTTTGGTATACAAGATTTTAATGAAAAAGTGCAAATCGCAGTGCATCGTGTCCAACCTTATGAGATTACAAAAGTAGCTATGGATTTAGCACGTAAGTACAATATGCATTCGGTTAATGTTGACCTGATTTACGGACTTCCTTACCAAACATTAGAAACATTTAAAGAGACACTCCATCTCGCTCTTACCCTCTCTCCAGATAGATTTGCAGTGTTTAATTATGCTCATGTTCCTTGGATGAAAAAGACTATGAGAAAGATAGATGAGACAACACTTCCTCGTCCAGATGAAAAACTTGAGATTATGCAATACACTATAGACTTTTTAACATCACATGGTTATAAAATGGTTGGCATGGATCACTTTGCAAAACCAGAAGATGAACTCTTTAAGGCTATAGAGAAGGGTGAGTTACATAGAAACTTCCAAGGCTATACCACTAAGGGTGGGGCAGACTTGATTGGTGTTGGTTTGACTTCTATTGGAGAAGGTATTGACTCATATAACCAAAACTTTAAAGATATGAAAGAGTATGAAGCTGCCATAGAAGCTGGCAAACTTCCTTTTGAGCGTGGTATAGTCCTCAACGAAGATGATCAGATTCGTCAGTTTGTAATTATGGAACTTATGAGTAACTTTAAACTTGATATAAAAAGATTTGAAAAACTTTATAATGTAAACTTTAAAGAGTATTTTAGTGATGCTATTGAAGCGCTTAAGCCATTTGTTGATGAAGAGTTACTAAAAATGGATGATGATCATATTGAGTGTAGTGAAACAGGGACTCTGCTTATACGTAACATCTGTATGCCCTTTGATGCCTATATGAAAAAACATGTAGCTAGTAAAAAGACATTTTCAAAGACTGTATAAAAGATGAGTAAGCAAGCTGAAGATATATTTAACTTTGCAGAATTTACAGACCCATGTGTGAAGTGTGGAAAGTGTATACCTGTTTGTACCATTCATAATGTGAATGCTGATGAGGTAACTAGCCCTCGTGGTTTTTTAGACCTTCTTGGTGCGTACCAGAGTGGAAAACTAGAACTTGATAAAAATGCAAAAGATATTTTTGAATCTTGTTTTTTATGTACAGCCTGTGTAGAGGTTTGTCCAAAGTCTCTTCCAACAGATATGGTTATAGAACAAGTGCGTTCAGATATAGCAAAAAAGTACGGTATAGCATGGTATAAAAAAGCTTTCTTTTTACTTCTTCGTCATCGTTGGCTGAATGACTTAGCTTTTAAGCTTGGTTGGGTTTTTCAAACCTGTGGCTTTAAGATAAAAGCAGACATAGACTCTATGAACTCACGATTTAATTTTCCCATGCTTAAAGCAGATAGATTACTTCCAAGCTTGATGAAAAAATCTTTTTTAAACTCTTACCCTGAAGATATCAATAATGGTGGCAAAAGAAAAGTAGCAATTTTCATAGGTTGTCTTGGTAACTACAACTATAAAGGTGTGGGGGAAGGTCTTTTAGAGATTTTAGAGCATCTTGAAATCGATGCTTTTTTAGCAAAGCAGCAAAAATGCTGTTCAGCCCCTGCTTACTTTACCGGTGATTTTGATACGGTTGATAATAATGCGAAGTTTAACATCGAGTATTTTGAGAGTTTTTCTCAAGATGTTGAGGCTATCATAGTCCCTGAAGCAACTTGTTCTGCAATGCTTAAGATAGATTATGAACACTATTTCCATGATCAGCCAGAGTGGCAAGAGCGAGCAAGAGTGATAAAAGATAAAATCTTTATGGCTACAGAGTGGCTTCAGCATCATACCCATCTCGAACAACTCTTAGCATCAAAGAAAAAAGATACAAAAATAGTCACATACCATGACCCATGTCACGCAAAAAAGATGCAGGGCATCCATGAAGAACCTAGAAATCTCATAAGTAAAAATTACAACATAGTAGAGATGAGTGACCCAAATACTTGCTGTGGTTTTGGCGGGGTAACTATGCAGAGTGAAAAGTACCATTTTGCAAAAGCGGCAGGTGTGCCAAAAGCAGCGATGATAAAAAATACAAAAGCTGATGTTGTGAGTGCTGAGTGTAGTGCATGTAGAATGCAGATTAACAATAGTATGGGAAATGAGAGTACAACTATCTTTAAAAACCCAATAGAACTCATAGCTGAAGCTTTAAAGGAAAACTAGATGCCACATAACTCTTGGAACTATATATATGATAGTTTTGATCCCATAGCCTTTCATATATTTTCTTTTCCTGTGCATTGGTATGGGATGATGTATGTCTTAGCTCTAGTCACTGCGCTGTATATCGCAAAGTACTTTATGAAAAGAGACAAACTCGATTTTCAAGCAAAGCAACTTGATGTGTATTTTATATATGTAGAGATTGGTGTTATTTTGGGTGCTAGACTTGGGTATATTTTGTTTTATGATACTCAGACGCTTTATTATTTAGCAAACCCTTGGCAAATTTTTAACCCTTTTCATAATGGTGAGTTTGTTGGTATTCGTGGTATGAGTTACCATGGTGCAGTTATAGGCTTTTTACTTGGAACCTATATGTATACAAAGAAGCATAAAGAGTCTTTTGGCAAGATTATGGACTTAACAGGGGTATCTATACCCTTGGCTTTTGTGTTTGGTCGTATAGGTAACTTTCTTAACCAAGAACTGATAGGTCGTGCTACTGATGTGAGTTGGGGTATCTATGTAGATGGAATTTTACGTCACCCCTCACAACTTTATGAAGCATTCTTAGAAGGTATAGTAGTTTTTATTATTGTATATTTTTACAGAAAGTACAAAAGGTTTAGTGGCGAGCTTATTTTAGTGTATGCATTTAGCTATGGCTTACTTCGTAGTGTAGCAGAGATTTGGCGTGCACCAGATGTTCAGATAGGTTATGTATGTTGTAATGTTATAACCCAAGGGCAGGTTATGAGTCTAGGGATGGCTTTAGTTGCCTTAGCATCATGGGTGTATTTTTATATACAAAGTAAAAAAACTTTGGCTTAAAAACTCCAAGAGGCCATAAGCCCATAGTTGAGTGTAGTCATATTTGAGTTTTTAGAGGTGATAGTAGTCCCAGTCGCATCTTCATAGTGTATCTGATCAAAACGTACCCTATGCATAGCATCAGCATAGGCACCTATCTCTAAGCCTTTGTATATAGTGTATCCAAGGTAGCTTGTAGCATTGAACTTATACCCCCAAGAACTTCCCATCTCAAAACTTTCAGGTGGGTAAGTGTCTGCTGTGATAGCATAAAATGGTACACCCACAGATATACCTATGCGATAGTGATATCCTTTTGTCCCTGTATATATTTTGCTTGTATATAAGTACCCTACATCAAGACTAATAGAGGCGATTCTATTTTCAACCATATCAACACTAACGGAACTCTCCTCTCGAAAGTCATACCTTTTTAGTACTTCATAGGTATATCTAGCTCCGAGAGTTATTCGGTTGTATTCATTGATAGGTTTGTAATGAATCGTAAGAGCAATATCTGTCATCGTAAAGTCTAGTTTATGTGTAGCATTTAAGTTTGTAGCTGTTACATCCTCAGTGGTTGTTGTTGCAAAGAGGGTTGAAGCAGCATATATCTCAAAACCGATGAGTTCATTAACACGTGTAAGTGTTGCAGTAGTATAGTAAGGGCTTGAACTCGTAGAACTCAAGGTGTAGTCACCATCTTGAGAATTAAATATTTGATTATAAAAAGTATTTTGTGTACCTATAGCAAGATAAGAATAGCCATATTGAGTATTTTCATTTTCTTCATTTATTTCATGTGCAAAAAGAATAGAAGATAATAGAAGATATAAAATAATTTTTTTCATGTTTAACTTCTATCATCTCTATGAAGTTTTTTATCACGATGCACTGAGGAGTGCCAAAAATGATTGACTAACCAGTAGCCTCCTAAAGAGCCTATGAGAGAATAAAAAAAAGTACCAGTATAAAGATCTATAAAAATATTATCAATATTTGTACTAAACCAATCCAGTGTCATCTCTACTTCTAGTGGCTCACTCCCTGTAATGAATGAACCAGTCATATACTCCATGTAGTACATTGGTGGCATTGTAAAAGGGTTGCTGAGCCAGCACATAGCAAGTGCGATAGGGACATTAAACTTAAAAAATGGCATCATTGCTAGGACTAAAGCCATTTGCATTGGCATAGGTATAAAAGCGATAAAAAGTCCTATCAATACACCTTTTGAGACCATCTTTCTATTTGTAGAAAGATACTCTGGAGGCACTTTGTACTTTTTGATAAAAGACTTTAGTTTTTCACTCTTAGATATTTTTTTAAGATTTCGACGAACCATAGATACTACTTCAGATTTTTTGGATGATTATAGCTTTAATATGCTAAAATTACATATAAATTTAACAAAAAGAATATATATGAGTTTTGAAACATTAGGTGTAATGAAACCACTACTAAGTGCTATTAATGAATTGGGATATGAAACACCTACTATGGTACAAACAAGAGCAATTCCACTTGTTTTAGCAAAAGAAGATGTTTTTGCTACAGCACAGACCGGTACTGGTAAAACTGCGGCCTTTGGATTACCAATGCTTCAAAGACTAAGAAACACAAGTGCAGACAAAGATAGAGCCTTACGAGGTGTGATTTTGTCACCTACTAGAGAGCTAGCCCTCCAAATTTATGAAGATATGACTCATTTTGCTAAAAACCTTAAGCTTAATATTGCCATCTTAGTAGGTGGTAAAGATATAGAGTATCAACAGCGTATACTGAGAGAGGGTGTAGATATAGTCATCGCTACCCCTGGTCGCCTTATAGAGCATCATGCAAAAGGTTTAGATCTTTCTCAAGTTGAGATATTTGTTTTAGATGAAGCAGATAGAATGCTCGATATGGGCTTTGTTAAAGAGATACGCGCAACACACCCGCTTTTACCTAAGAAACACCAAACACTTCTTTTCTCAGCTACGTACAGCGACAAAGTAAGAAAACTCTCTAAGCTCATTCTTAGAAGTCCGCAGTTCATAGAAACTTCAAAGAAAAATACGACAGTAGATACTATAAACCAAATTGCGTATAGAGTAGATACAGACAAAAAAGCAGCCTTGTGTGCATATATCATCGGTTCGCGTAACTTTAGACAGGTTCTAGTGTTTACAAAGACGAAAAAAAGTGCGGATGAGTTGGTGATAGAGCTTAAAAAAGATGGTCTGAAATGTGGAGTTATTCATGGTGATAAAACACAGGCAAATAGAACTAAAACTCTTGCTCAATTTAAAGAGGGTGATTTTAAAGTACTTGTAGCAACAGACATCGCGTCGCGCGGACTAGACATAGAGCATCTTCCTTATGTTATAAACTACGAACTACCAGGGATTCCTGAAGATTATATCCATCGTGTTGGTCGTACTGGTAGAGCTGGACGAGAAGGGGAAGCTATCTCCCTTATCGATATCTATGAAAAGTATGACATGAAAGAGATAGAACGCCTCATAGGGCAAAAAATAGAGACAGATGTAGTTGAAGGTTTTGAGCCAGATCCTACTATACGCCGTAAAGATGTTGAAGATGTTAAAATGAAGTCTGAGCATAAAAAGCCAACAGGTAAAAAAGAGCGAAAATATAATAAAAATACATCCAAAGTGCCTGTAACAAAAAAACAGATGAAAGCTACAAAGAAAAAGAGAAAAACTACGAAACGTGATTGAAACTAATGAGCCATTTGAGTTAGAGATAGTATATAAAGATGAGCACTTTATAGCCATTAACAAACCAAGTGGACTTTTAGTGCATCGCTCCCCAATAGATAAACATGAAACTCAGTTCGCTCTTCAGATATTGCGTGACCAAATTGGTCAGTATGTTTACCCACTTCATAGACTCGACAAACCAACCTCTGGTGTACTTTTGTTCGCGTTAGATAAAGAGAGTGCCTCTTTAGTATCAGGGCAATTCACAGAGCATACTATACAAAAAACCTACCATACTATTGTAAGAGGTTACTGTGATGCTAAGGGTGAGATAAACCATCCACTTATAGAAAAACTAGACAAAATAGCAGATAAAAATGCAAAAAAAGATAAAGATGCACAAGAGGCTGTGACTTTTTACAAAACACTGGCAAATGTAGAGTTACCTTTTGCTGTGGGACGCTATGATAAAACAAGATACTCCTTAGTTGAAGTGAAACCTGAAACGGGAAGGAAACACCAGATACGCCGTCATATGAAACATATATCACATCATATCTTGGGTGATACCAAGTACGGAAGAGGGGAGCACAATAAGATGATTCGTAAAGAGTTTGGATGTCATAGACTTTTGCTTCATGCATCTTCTCTTAGCATCATGCATCCGTACTTAAAAGAAGCGTTGGTTATAGAGGCTGGTTTTGATGAGGTGTTTTTAGGTTTATTTGAGAAGTTTGGATGGAGTATATGATGCGGTATTTTTTTATTATTATCGTTATGATGCTAAGCCTTGATGCTCAACAATATTCTTTTAGAAAATATGAGCATGTTAAAATATTTTATGAAGAGATTGCGCTGGACGCTATCGAGGTGGGTGTTAAATATAATATTCCACCAGCAGCACTCTTAGCTATAACAGGGCTAGAATCAGGTTATGGCTCTGGTTATGTGTCTCAAATAACAGGTAATATTTTAAGTCTAGGGGCATACAAGAGCGATAAGGAGCTACCGAGACTTTATCTGCCCTATTCAAAAAGTAAGAAAAGCGTCCTCTATGATGCTAAGGAGATAGCAAAGCATAAAAAATCTGACCTTTCATGGAGATTGCGACCAGCAAGTTTAAAACGAGATTATAGACCTGCAAAATATGCAGGGAGTAGTAAGCATTTAGCACTTTTGAAGTATGATGCTAAGCTGAAAAACGATGCAAGACTTGCTTGCCTCAATGACTTCGCTTTGAGATGGATAAGCAAGGATTCTAGTGTAAAGGTATATAGAGATATAAGAGAGTGGATTAATTTAGAGGTAAAGAAAAAAGGAACAAAAATCCTTTTTTCACAAAGCATCAATGAACACTTTATAGATAAAATAGGTGGACATCCTCACTCATTTAACTATAGAAAATCATGGACAAAAAAAGTAAAACTTATTATGAATAAGGTGGGTTTAGTTGCATTGACACGCGATATATATAGTAAACATATGAGTTTTAAAGAAGCTTGGAAGTAAAATATAGTAGAATATGAGTATGTAAACAAAAGGATAAAAATGAGTAAGTTTTTTAAGATAATGGTAGTGGCATTGATGATGCTAAGTGTTACAAACATATATGCAGGTGAGCAAAACCTTCAAGTCTTTAGTCAAAATAATGCTGATGGGAAACTTGATGCAAAGAGTGTGCAAAAATCTTTTGCTAGTGTTGGTGTTATAGTAGATGTAAACAATGACATGAACTCGATTTTCTCTAAAAGATATGGAAGCGTACAGCATAAAAAATATAACTTAGCAATATTTACGAACGATGCATTAGTGAAAAAACTTATGAATAAGTACCCAAGTATTGGGATGATTACGCCACTCACTATGTCTATCTATCAAGATGATGGTGTACTTAACATAACGACATTGACCTTGGCTGGTATGGCTAGATTAACGGAGATTCCAGCTAGTAATCCTGATTTGATAGCCTATGCAAAGTTAGTGGATAAAGCACTGCATAAAGCACTGCCAAAGGGGAAATACCTCTCAGTAAAACATGATGCTAATGCTAAGGTGTCTGTGACAAAGTTTAGTATGGAGTTAGAAGTAGAAGATGGAGATAGTATCAGTGATGCTAAAGCAAGTTTTGAAGAAGAATTTGAGGGAGAGATAAGCCCAGTTGGTTTTTTAGTACCTAAAAAGTATGAGTTTGACCATGAGGCATATGATTTTTTTGATACGTATTCTATCATCAGATTTAATGCTATCTACCCTGTTCAAGCAAAACACCCAGATGCTGGTGCCTATGCTCCATTTTCTGTTGTTATGTACAAGAAAAAAGGTGAGGATGCTATGCATATAGCGTACCCATCTATAACAAACTGGATAACTGACTTGGGGATTCAAGACAAAAAAACTCTCAAAGCAGTTCAAGAGACACAAGCAATGATGAATGACATCTTGAGTGAGCTTACGGAGTAGTAAGTTTCGCTTAAGTTTTTTTAAGGAAAACACAATGAAAGCGATATACATTTCACTAGTTTTAATTTTATCTATAACCGCAATAAGTTGCTCTGGAGGGGGAGACTCTTCTCCTTCCTCTTCTACATCTACCACTGACGATACCACAGATACTGATGCTAATCTTAGTACTGCGATGGAATTAAGCGTCACTATACCTAGCATTACCCCTTCGGATGAATTTATATGTATAGACTTTGATGACTCAAAAAGCCCTTTAAAAATGCAAGAGGTCTATACTGGTAAATGGAATCTTACTCTCTCGCAAGATATGTTTGAATCTTCACAATATAAATATTGTCGTAACTGTGAATGTGAAGCTGCTGATGAGTACTTTGATGGCGTTGAGATAGGATGGAGAAGCTTAGACTTTCAAGTGGGCACTACACAAGAGGATAATGTTGCTAAATGGAGATGGTACACTAGTGAACTCACCTCATTTGAGCTAAATACCACTGCTTACAAAACGATAGTCCCTCCAGATATGAATAAGAGTAACTTTATGGCAGGCGTGATGCTTAACGACTGGTGGAAAAAAGAGTGGTTAGCAAGCGTGGATACAACTATGGATAGAATCCTAAATGATACAAAATCTAACTGGATTCAGTATACCCCAATCCCAGAGATTACACAACTCTACCCAAGCCCCCTTATCGTCAAAGATGCTAGCAATGGAACGAGTGATGCAGAGTTGATTCAAATCATTAGTAGTGCTCATGCTAAGGGGCTTAAGGTATTTCTCAATCCATCTCCGTGGTCTTTTGTTGAAGATAATACCCCGAGTGACCATAATCAAACATGGTGGAATGAGTTTGAAGCACAATGGCGACCAATAATGCTACATTATGCCCAACTAGCGCAAGATAATAGCGTTGAGATGCTAGAGTTTAAAATGTGGCCAAATATTGATGCCCTTACTACAGCAGAAGCAGATAAGATGAATACCTTAGCATCAACGCTTTTAACAGATGTGCGTAGTATATATACTGGATTTATTGCGGTGCAAGCTATCATGTATGATACCAGTATGCCTGTTCTAGATGTGCATCGTAATGGGGATTTTATAGCAACAAATTTATGGTCATACTACCCTTGGCACTTGGGAGTAACTAAAGATGATAACGTTACAGAAATTTTAAGCAACCTAGAGAGTGAAATGGACACTTGGATGTTGAGTTACTATGAAAACAATGTCACAAAGCCTATCATCATAGAACAACTCTCCGCAAAAAGTTACGATGGAGGAATGGTGCAACTAAATAGCTATGATGAAGCTATTAATCCATTTTATGAGAATAATACCTCTTGGAATATTGACCTCCAAGAGCAAGCTGATGTGTATGAAGCAGCTTTATATGCCATCTCAAAAAGAGGCTATGTGCAGGGTACATTTGCTTTTAGTTTCTTTTACTGGAACTCTATTGATAAAGATTTAAACATAAGAGGGAAACCTGCATCAGGTGTTGTTTCTAAGTGGTACAGCTGGATGAAAAACTGAAAAAATAGTTTAAATTAATATTATATTAACATGATTGTAGTAGAATTATCTATATTTTATGAGGACGTTAGATGCTGTATTGCGAACAAGAGTTTGTTTCAAATGTAAAGTTATATAAAATTTTAATAGTAGAAGACTCAGAGTTTGTAAACAAGGCAGTATTTGAGAGCTTAAATTCTAAAGATATATATAGTGTTGAACAGGCTTTTGATTTTGCAGAAGCATCACAAAAACTTAATGATGATACGTATGACTTTATTATCTTAGATCTCAATCTTCCTGATGCTTATGGAGAAGACTTAGTAACAGATATCAAAACATTAACTAAGGCAAAGATTATCGTTTTGACTGCGGAAGCTGATAAACAGATAAGAGAGAGTTTGTTTAAAAATGGTGTCTTAGATTATATAGTAAAAGATAAAAATTTTTCTAAATCCATAGCATCTATAGATACAACTATACGTCATATCGCAAAAAATACTAATATGAATGTTCTCGTTATAGATGACTCTATGTTTATGTGTAAGCAGATTCAAAAGATTTTAGATGTGAGAAATTATAATTCTATCACAGCTCTTAATGCTGAAGATGGCTTAGTAGCATTAACTAATCATAACTTAAACTTAGTAGTTTTAGACATGGAACTTCCTGATAAACATGGTTTAGAACTCCTAAGTGAGATAAGAGAAAAAGATGAGTTCTGTCATATTCCCATCATTATAGTTTCGGGTAATAACGATCCAGAGCTGATTCGCGATTGTCTTAAGTCAGGTGCATCAGATTTTATTACAAAACCATTTAATATAGAAGAGTTTATACTAAAAGTTGATTTGTCCGTAGAGAACAACAGGAAACATACTGAAATATTATGTAAACAAAAAATGCTTGATGAGTACAAGAGTGCAGTTGATGACAGTACGATAGTTTCAAAAACAGACACAAAAGGAATTATCACTTTTGTAAATGATAAATTTTGTGAAATATCTGGGTATACGAAGGAAGAACTTATAGGTAAAAATCACAATCTTGTAAGACATCCAGATATGGACTCTGAGATATTTAAAGAGATGTGGGAGACAATCAAGGCTAAAAAAGTATGGAGTGGCGTTGTTAAAAATCTTAGAAAAGATGGTGCCGCATACTATGTCCAATCAACTATAAACCCAATCGTTGATTATGATGGCAGTATAGTTGAATATATTGGGATAAGAACAGACATAACAGAACTAGAACAGATTAAAGAAGAACTTAAAAATAATTTAAACATTTCAAATAAAAACTTTTCACATGCCTATAAAACTTCACAAGAGTACCAAAAAGCGATAGATGCGAGTAATATACTCTCTCGTGCAGATATTAACGGAAATATCACCTATGTTAACGATATGTTTTGTGAAATATCTGGCTACACAAAAGAGGAACTACTAGGTAAAAATCACAATATAGTAAAAAGTTCAAAAACTTCTAAAAAAGTTTATAAAGATATGTGGGATACAATTACATCTAAAAAAGTTTGGCACGGACAACTGCAAAATAGAGCAAAAGATGGGAGTAAGTACTATGTTGAATCAACGATAGTACCGATTCTTGATGAAAATGAAAACATAGTTGAATATTTGGGAATTAGACATGATGTTACAGAGATTGTCAATATTCACAAAGAGTTGGAAAATACACAAAAAGAGATTATTTACAAAATGGGAGAGGTTGGAGAGAGTCGCTCCCTTGAAACTGGCAATCATGTAAAAAGAGTAGCCGAATACTCTAAGCTTTTAGCTCTGCTTTCAGGTTTAGGTGAAAAAAATGCAAATCTACTTTATACAGCTTCACCAATGCATGATATTGGAAAAGTTGCTATTCCTGATAGTGTTTTGAAAAAACCTGGAAAATTAACTGATGAAGAGTGGAGTGTGATGAAACAGCATTCTAAAATAGGCTACCAAATACTTAAAAATTCAACAAGACCTATTTTAAAAGCGGCTGCCTTGGTCGCGTATAGGCATCATGAAAAATGGGATGGGACTGGTTACCCAAATGGGATAAAAGGTAAGGATATTCATATTTTTGGTCGTATTACAGCTCTTGCAGATGTATTTGATGCTCTTGGGAGTGATAGATGCTATAAAAAAGCATGGGATTTAGAAAAAATACTACAATTATTTGAAGAGGAAAAAGGGAAACATTTTGATCCCAAACTTATAGAACTTTTTTTAGAAAATTTGGATAAATTCTTACTTATAAGAGAGAAATTTAAGGATTAAAATTGACTCTATTCTTACCTCCTTCTTTAGCATCATAGAGTGCAGTATCTGCTCTGCTAAACCACTCTGTTTGCGATTCTTGTTCTTTAAGTTCAGCTACACCACATGAGATATACACATGGTCTACATTGTTATGTTTAGAGTTTGCTATCTCTTTATTTACTTTATTGGCAACATCTATAGCATTTTTAAGTGTAGTGTTCGGTAATAAAATTGCAAATTCCTCTCCACCCCATCTAGATACTATATCAATTTGTCGGGTAGAGTTTTTTATAGTGTTTGCTATTTTTTTTAGGACTTCATCACCTATTATATGTCCATAAGTGTCATTTATATGTTTAAAATCATCAATATCACAGATAATCAATGATAGTGGAGTTTTATAACGTTTATAAAGTTCTATATTTTGGAGTATATATTCATTAAGCTTATATCTATTATATAGTTTTGTAAGTGGGTCTTTATCTGCCATCTCTTTGATTTTTAGTTCAGCTTCTTTAAGCTTTGTAACATCACTTGAAAGATTAATGATAACTCTTTTAAATTTATAGTATCCATATTGTAGTCTTACATGTATGTAATATTTCATTGCATTTTTATTTTCAAGTTGTATGATTTGTGAAAATTTCTTATTTTCATAAAGTGTTTGAAAAATATGTTTCACTTTTTCTGGAGTGAGTGTTGGATGGACATCACTGATAGTTTTTTTTCGAATTTCTCTTAAGGTATATCCATTTTCGTTTAGTACTTGTTTATTTGCATAAAGATACTTATACGTATCTATGTCGTAAAATGCTATATAGTCGCTTGATTGGTCAATGAGAAAACGAAAATCATCACTTTCTTCTTTAGCTATAAATAATTTACGACGTGATTGTTCTAGTAGGTATGCAGCAACTGCACTAATTAAGATAGTGAAAAGTGCGGTGTAGAGTGCCATCATTACATCTTGGTTCGGTATTTGAAGGATTTGTGCTAAGATTATAAAGATTGCTACATTAGCAAAGACAGTGATAAGTGCAAGGGCAAAACCTACACCATACATAGTGAAAATAGCAATGATTGGTATAAGTAAATCAACTTGAAAGATAGCTCGATCATTTTCTGTAAAAAGATAATATAAAGATGGTCCAAAACCAGCTATCAGAGCGGCTAAGAAAAGGTAGATATAACTATTTTTTAAAAAGAACTTTTTTTTATGAAAGAGTATAAGCGCTATTGGTCCTGAGATAGAAATAAGAACGACTCCTGTTAGAAGTTTAGCTTCATTTCCGCTAAGTATATAGGTGAGTGGTGCATAAAATATATATAAAAAGATACTTATCTTAGCTGCAAGTATATTTTGTGGAAGATATTCTTTGAAAGATCTTTTATGATAAATATTCTCAAGTTCTTGATTTCTAAAATCTAATCGAAATTGTTTATTTAAAAGCGTAACAAAATTTTCTATCATAAAGCAGTTTTTCCATTTAATAGACTTCTTGCATAACCCCAAACCGGTTCAAAAATTGCTATTGCTAAAGCATGAAGAACTATGAGAAATTAAAAGAGCTAAAACCAGAACTATTCAAACGATTAACAGGTGTAAAACCTGA